>Ga0335072_10004035_pt1 | contig 21937 bp, 21 predicted proteins | sample Lox_Sample_21_FD_206725 | JGI IMG/M metagenome (GOLD analysis project Ga0335072, IMG submission 206725) | Soil microbial communities from Loxahatchee National Wildlife Refuge, Florida, United States - Lox_Sample_2.1 | ecosystem: Environmental > Terrestrial > Soil > Wetlands | place: USA...
TGTCGGGTGCCTGGGACAAGCTGCGCACCGATCCGGTCCTCAAGTTCCTGATCGTCTCGCTGTCCTTCTACGGCATGTCGACCTTCGAGGGACCGATGATGTCCATCAAGACCGTCAACGCGCTTTCGCACGACACCGACTGGGTGATCGGTCACGTGCACTCCGGCGCGCTCGGCTGGGTCGCGTTCATGACCATCGGATCGATGTACAGCCTCCTGCCGCGGCTCTACGGCCGCAAGGAGATGTGGAGCGTGCGCCTCATCGATCTGCACTTCTGGGTCGCGACCGTGGGGGTGGTGCTGTACGTCACGGCCATGTGGATCGCCGGCGTCATGCAGGGCCTGATGTGGCGCGCCACCAATGCCGACGGCACCCTCACCTATACCTTCGTCGAATCGCTCAAGGCGACCTACCCGTACTACGTCGTGCGGCTCGGCGGCGGCGGGCTGTTCCTGATCGGCATGTTCATCATGCTGTACAACGTGGCGAAGACGGTGGGTGTCCCCGTCGAGCGCACGGCGCCGCTCGCCGTGCCCGCCGTTTGACCGGAGGCGGATAGATGACTCACGAGATCGTAGAGAAAAGAGCCTGGCTGCTCGGATCCCTGATTGCGATCGTCATCAGCATCGCGGGCCTGGTGGAGATCGTGCCGCTCTATTTTCAGGCGTCGGTCATCCAGCCCTCGCCCGGCATCAAGCCCTACGGCCCGCTCGAGCTCGCCGGACGCGACGTGTACGTGCGCGAGGGCTGCTATCTGTGCCACACGCAAATGGTGCGCCCCCTGCAGGCGGAGGTCGAGCGTTACGGCCATTATTCGCTCGCCGGCGAGGCGGTATACGACCATCCCTTTCAGTTCGGCTCCAAGCGCACGGGTCCTGACCTGGCGCGGGTCGGCGGACGCTACTCCGATGAATGGCATCGCATTCATCTGAACAATCCGCGCGACGTCGTGCCGGAGTCGAACATGCCCGCCTTCACCTGGCTGTCGAAGGGAAGCATCGATCCGGTCGAGCTTGCGGCCAAGATGCGTGTGCTCAGGCGCCTGGGCGTGCCGTACACGGAGTCGGACATCGACTCGGCGGCGGACAAGGTGAAGGGGAAAAGCGAGCTCGACGCGCTCATCGCCTACCTGCAGGGGCTCACCTTCCATGGCGACGGCTACTCCGCAGGGGCGGCGGCCGCTCATGCCGGAGCATCGCCATGATGGGCATCGTGCGCGGTGTGATCGCCCTGAGCCTGTTCGCTGCGTTCATCGCTCTGTGCATATGGGCGTGGAGCGCACGGCGCCGGCCGCTGTTCGACTACATGGCGCGCATGGCGCTGGATGAGGAGGAGGCGGGCGGGCCGCGGCCGGCGCCGCATGATGCGGGCAAGCGGCGCGCAGGAGAGAGGTCGTGAGCAAGGGTATCGGAGCATTCATCTCGATCGTCGTGCTCGCCAACATCCTCGGCTGCCTGTGGCTCATATGGTGGACCTCGCGCGGCAGCGGCAACGTTCCCGCACAGCAGACCACTCACGTGTGGGACGAGGACCTGACGGAGTACAACAACCCCCTGCCGCGATGGTGGCTGTGGCTGTTCATCGGCTCGATCGTCTTCGGGCTCGGCTATCTCGTCCTGTACCCGGGGCTCGGCAACTTCGCGGGGCTCGAGCATTGGTCCGAGGTCTCGCAATACCAGCATGAGGACGCGGCCGCGCGCCGGGCGCTCGAGCAGCGCTTCGCCGCCTACAACGGCAAGAGCCTCCTCGATCTGTCGCACGATCCGGAGGCCATCTCCACCGGGCGCAATTTATTCGCGCTCAATTGCTCCTCCTGCCATGGATCCGACGCGCGCGGGGCGAAGGGATTTCCCAACCTGACGGATCAGGACTGGTTGTGGGGCGGCAGCGAGCAGAACGTCTACCAGTCCATCGCCCACGGCCGCGACGGCCTGATGCCGGCCTGGGGGCCGGTGCTCGGAGCGGATGGCGTCGAGCAGGCGGTCGCCTATGTGCTCACGTTGAGTGGCCGAAATCTGCCGGGCGCCTCCGCCTCGCAGCTGGCGGCCGGCAAGGCGAAATTCACCACCTTCTGCTCCGGGTGTCACGGAGCGGACGGAAAAGGCAGCACCATCATCGGTGCGCCGAATCTCACCGACAGCATCTGGCTGCATGGCGGCTCGATCAAGGACATTCGCGAGACCATCACCGACGGGCGCACCAACCACATGCCCGCTCATCTCGAGCGGCTCGGGGACACCAAGGTGCGATTGCTCGCCGCCTACGTGCTCAGCCTGTCGCAGCCGCGCAGTTCGGCGCCGGCACCGGATCCGGGCCATGGCGCGCGATGAGGCGAGCGGACTGGGCTCATGGTCGCGGCTCACCGAGGCCGTGGGGGTGTCGCTGTGGGCGTCGTTCATCGCGGCGTGCCTGGAGAGCGCTCTGGTCTTCGCCTATCTCGATCCGCTGGTGCTCGGATTCGATGACCGCGGCGGGCAGTCTTCGATCGCCTTCCGATCGATGATCTACGCGCTGGGTTTCTTCATGTTCTGGCTGTTCAACCTCGGTGCGAGCTGCTTGACCGCCTACATGCTGTGCTCCAGACGCGCCGAGCCGGGCGCGGGAGAGTCGCGGGGCTCGCCGCTATGAGCGCCGGCGAGACGGGGGGCCTCGCCGCGGGCGCCGCACCCGGTGAGGTGCTGTACGAGGCTCACCGCAAGGTCTATGCGCGCGAAGTGCAGGGCCTGTTCGCGCGGCTGCGCTTGCTCGCGATGTTCGTGCTGCTGGGCATCTTCTATGGCCTGCCCTGGCTGCGCTGGGGCGGCCGGCAGGCGGTGCTGTTCGATCTGCCGGCGCGCAAGTTCTTCCTGTTCGGCCTGACGCTGTTTCCGCAGGATTTTTATCTGCTCACCTGGCTGCTGGTGATCGCGGCGCTGTCGCTCTTCTTTTTCACGGCGCTCGCCGGCCGGCTGTGGTGCGGCTATGCCTGCCCGCAGACCGTCTGGACGGAGAGCTTCGTCTGGATGGAGCGCCTCACGGAGGGCAGCCGCTTGCAGCAGATGAAGCTCGACAAGGCGCGGTGGGGAGCGCAGAAGATCGCCCGCAAGTGCGCCAAGCAGCTCCTCTGGGTGAGCTTCGCCTTGTTCACGGGCGTGACGTTCGTCGGCTATTTCTCCTCCATCGAGGGTCTCCTCGCGCGGCTGGCGGGCGGCGGCCTCGGCCTGTCCTTCTGGGAAGGCTTCTGGATCCTGTTCTACGCATTGGCGACCTACGGCAATGCCGGCCATCTGCGCGAGCAAGTGTGCAAGTACATGTGTCCGTACGCGCGCTTTCAAAGCGCGATGTTCGACCGCGACACGCTGGTCGTCTCCTACGATGCCGCGCGCGGCGAGCCGCGCGGCTCGCGCGCACGCGGCACGGCGCGCCCGGCGGCGCGCGGTGATTGCGTCGATTGCATGATTTGCGTGCAGGTGTGTCCGACCGGCATCGACATACGCAACGGGCTGCAGTACGAATGCATCGCCTGTGCGGCTTGCATCGATGCATGCGATGCGGTGATGACCAAGATCGGCTCTGCGCGGGGCCTGGTACGCTATTCCACCCAGGCGGAGATGGACCACGTCCGATCGCGCGTGCTCAGACCGCGCACCGCGATCTACGGCGCGCTGCTGCTCACCCTGATATCCGGGTTTGCGTATGCGGTCGCGCACCGCGTGCCGTTCGATCTGGACGTCCTGCGTGATCGCAACACCCTGTACCGCGAGCTCGACGACGGGCGCATCGAGAACGTATACACCGTACGCATCATCAACAAGGATCAGCGCCCGCACCGCTTCGTGCTGAGCGCCGTCGATCTTCCGAACGCGGTCGTCGACGGCGACTCGCCGACCTACCAGGTGGCGGCCGAGGATGTGAGATCGGTGGTCGTGCGGGTGCGCATCCCGCCCGGGCAGGAGCATGGCGGCCGAGACTTCGTGTTGCAGGCGCAGCCGCTCGACCGCCCCGGCCTGCATGTCGCGAGCCGCGCGCGGTTCTTCGCCGAGCCCTGAGCCGCAAGGAGTCAAGCATGAGCATCGAGCCGAAAGCCTGGTACCGCCATCCGATGGTCTGGCTGGTGATCGCCCCGCCGCTCGGGTCGGTGATCGCCGGCATCATCACTTTCGTGCTGATCCTGCGGCATCCAGATCCGGTCCTGCCGACGCCGCACCCGACGGTTCCGGTGGTCCACGGCAGCACCGCGAACTCGGTGGTCCCGCCCGCGGAATGAGCCCGTGGCCGATCATCCGACGCGGTGCTTTCACTGCGGCGAGCCGCTCGCCGGGCGGGCGCCGCTGTGGGCGCGCATCGACCAGGCGGACGTGCCGATGTGCTGTCCGGGGTGTCGGGCTGCGGCGCAGCTGATCGCCGAGCTCGGGCTCGAGGACTTCTATCGATTCCGAACCGCTCCCGCGGACAGATCCGCGCAGGCGGGCGCAGACTGGGGGAGCTACGACGATCCGGCCCTGCTCGAGACCCTGACACGGGCCGAATCGGCAGGCCGCAGTGTGACGCTCGCCATCGATGGCCTGACGTGCGCCGCCTGCGGCTGGCTGATCAGCCGCTCGCTCCAGCAGCTCCCGGGCGTGACGCATGCCGAGCTCAATACCGCGACCGGGCGGGCGCGCATCGCATGGCGGCCCGAGCAGCTCGCGCTCTCGAGCGTATTGCGCATGATCGCGGATCTCGGATACCGCCCGCACATCGTGACTGCACAGAGCTGCGATGGGCGCATCGAGAGCGAGCGGCGCGCCGTGCTCAAGCGGCTCGCCGTGGCAGGGCTCGGCATGATGCAGGTGATGATGTTCGCGGTCGCCCTTTACGTCGGTGCCGCCCAGGGCATGGAGCCGCAGATCCGAGCCTATCTGAGGATCGTGAGCCTGCTCGTGTCGACCCCCGTCATGCTGTACGCCGGCTGGCCCTATTTCGCGAGCGCCGCCCGGGCGCTCGCCAGGCGCAGCATCGTGATGGACGTGCCGGTGAGCCTCGCGCTGGTTCTGGCGTTCGGAGCGAGCGCGCTGAACACCTGGCGCCATCGGGGAGAGGTCTACTTCGACTCGGTCACCATGTTCATCTTTTTTCTGACCGTGGCGCGCTACGTCGAGATGGCGGCGCGGCATCGCAGCACGCGCGCGAGCGATTCCCTCAGCCGCATGCTGCCGCTCACGGCGCACCGCCTGTCGAGCGGCGCGGATGGCGAGGAGGTGATGAGCGAGGTCCCGGTCGCGCAGCTCAAGACCGGCGACTTTCTTCTGGTGCGCAGCGGCGAGGTGGTGCCCGCGGACGGCGCGCTCGCGGCGGGCGAGTCGCGCTTCGACGAGTCGCTGTTGACCGGAGAGTCCCTGCCGCTGGAGCGCGCCGCAGGGCAGATGCTCACTGCGGGATCGATCAACGTCGGCTCGCCGGTGCGGATGCGGGTCGCCGCCACCGGCAGCGCCACCGTGCTCGCGGGAATCGTCGCGCTGCTGCAGCGCGCGCAGTGCGGGCGCCCGCGCATCGCGCGAGCGGCCGATCGGATGGCGAGCCGATTCTTGATCGGCGTCCTGATCATCGCAGCCGCCGTGTGCGCGCTGTGGTGCGCGCTCGATCCCGCCCGTGCCTTTCCCGCGACCCTGGCCGTGCTGGTCGTCGCCTGCCCCTGTGCATTCTCCCTCGCCACCCTGGTCGCGGTGGCGAGCGCGAATGCGGCGCTCGCCCGGCGCGGGGTACTGGTGACGCAGCCTGATGCCATCGAGAGCCTGGCGAAGGTGACGCGCGTGGTGTTCGACAAGACGGGCACGCTCACGAGCGGCGTGCTCGGCGTATCGAGCTGCAACGCGCTCGGAGCGATGTCGGCGCGCGATTGCCTTTCGGTGGCCGCGGCGCTCGAGCTCTCGTCGGAGCATCCGATCGCGCGCGCCTTCGCGCACGTTCCGCGCGCGGGCCTGCAGGCGCACGAGCTGCGCGCCGAGAGCGGCGGCGTGGAGGGAACGGTGGGCACGAGGCGCTATCGCATCGGAACGCGGCTCTTTGCGACCGGCCGGCCGGACGCAGGGCAGCCGGGTGCGCCCGCGGATACGACCATCGTTCTTGCGAGTGACGGCGAGGCGCTTGCTTCCTTCACGCTCGAAGATGCGCCGCGGCCCGAGCTCTCTGCGGCAATGAGGGCGCTGCGCAGGCTCGGCCTCAGCCTGGAGATCTCCAGCGGCGACTCGGCCACGGCAGTGGCGCGCGTGGCCGCGCACTGCGGAATCGATTGCTTTGCCGCCCGGCAATCCCCCGCGGACAAGCTCGAGCGGGTCGGGGCGCTGAGGCGCGCCGGGGAATTCGTCGCGATGGTCGGCGATGGCGTCAACGACGCACCGGTGCTCGGGGGTGCGGGCGTATCCATCGCCATGGGGCGCGGCTCTGCGCTCACCTTGGCGACTGCGGACTTGATTCTGGTCGGCGACTCGCTTGCGGCGCTGCCACAGGCTTTCGCGCTGGCGCGCCGCGCGGCACGCGTGATGCGCCAGAACCTGGCCTGGGCTGCCGCCTACAACCTGGTGGCGATGCCGCTCGCCGCCGTGGGGCTGGTGCCACCCTGGGCGGCGGCGATCGGCATGTCCTCGAGCTCGGTGCTGGTCGTGCTGAATGCCTTGCGTCTGGTGCGTACTGCCCGCCCACGCGACGCTGCCGGCCGCGCCCCGGCCGCCGCGGCACTCACCGCGCCGCCGCGCCCCGCGCCCGCCTTGCAGGAGGTCCATCCATGAGCATCGTGTTCGTATTGATTCCGTTGAGCCTCGGGCTGGTGATCATCGCGATCTGCGCGTTCCTGTGGGCGGTGCGCACGGGTCAGTTCGATGAGCTCGATGCCGCGGCCTGGGAAATTCTCGTGCAGGATCGCGGCGAGCTCCCGGCACCGCCTGCGCCTGCTGCGCCTGCCGTGCCGGCGGGGCCGGCAGCGACGGCGGGGCCGGCAGCGAAGGCGGGGCCGGCAGCGACGGCGGCCAAGGAGCCGCGCTGATGCAGGCGGTGTGCTATCCGCTGTCGGCGCCTGCGGCGTTTCTCGTCGGCGCGGCCGGCAGTGTGCATTGCCTTGCGATGTGCGGCGGCATCTCGGGCGCGCTCGGCCTGCGCGCGCGCAGCCTGCCGGGGTCGAGGCCCTGGCTGCAAGCCATGGCGCATCAGGCGGGGCGGCTGGCGAGCTACGCGCTCGCCGGCGCCATCGTCGGCGCACTCGGCGGCTGGTTCGAGTCGCTCTTCGACCTCGACGCCCTGGTGCTCGGCGCGCGCGTCGCGGCGGGACTCGTGCTCATCTCGGTGGCACTCGGGGTGTTGCTGCGCTGGCGCCCGCTGGTGCTGATCGAGCGTCTCGGCGGCCGATTCTGGGCGCGCATCGCGCCGCTCGCGCGGCAGGTGCCCTCCGGCGCGGGCGGTGCGCTGTTGCTCGGCGCGCTGTGGGGCTTCCTGCCGTGCGGCTTCGTCTACTCCATGCTGATCTTCGCGGCGCTCAGCGCCGGCGCCGGGCAGGGCGCGGTCATGATGCTGTGCTTCGGCGCCGGGACCGCGCCCGCGGTGCTGGGCGCCGGACTCCTCGGCACGCGCCTCGCGCGCTTCACATCCGCGCGCCGGCTGCAGGGTGCGGCAGGGTGGCTGCTGCTCCTGTTCGGCGCGCTCACCATCGTGGGGCCGCTCGGCCGCATGCATCATTGAGCGCCGGCATGCCGGATCGCCCCCGGACCGTGGCCCGCGCTCAGGCCGCCGCGCGTCTCACGGGCGCATCCTCGAGCGCGCGCGCCAGCACCTCTTCGATCCTCTCGGCCCACACGAACTCGAGCCGATTGCGCGCGCTCTCGGGAATGTCCTCAAGGTCACGGCGATTGCGCGCCGGCAGGATGACGGTACGAATCCCGGCACGGGCCGCCGCCACGCATTTCTCCTTGATGCCGCCCACGGGCAGTACCACCCCGCGCAGGCTGATCTCCCCCGTCATCGCCACATCCGCCCGTACGGTGCGTTGAGTCAGCAGGGAGGCGAGCGAGGTGGCCATGGCGACGCCCGCGCTCGGGCCGTCCTTCGGAATGGCGCCCGCCGGCACGTGAATGTGCAGGTCGCTGTTGTCGAGGGCCGACGGATCTATCCCGAGGCGATCCGCTTGCGACTTGATCAGCGTGACCGCCGCTTGCGCGCTCTCCTTCATCACCTCGCCGAGCTGCCCGGTCAGAATGAGCTTGCCGTTGCCGCGCACCCGGCTCGATTCGATGAAAAGAATGTCCCCGCCCGCGGGCGTCCAGGCGAGGCCGGTCGCGACGCCCGGCACGCTGGTGCGCAGGGCGACATCGTTCTCGAAGCGCGGAGCACCGAGAATCCCCTGGATATCGGCGACGTCGATGGACACGCCGGTGGCGCGTCCCGAGGCGATCGACACCGCGGCATTGCGCAGCAGCGCGCCGATCTGCCGCTCGAGGTTCCTGACACCGGCCTCGCGCGTATAGTCGACGATGACCCGCCGCAATGCCTCGTCGGACACGGTGACCTGATCGGATTTGAGGCCGTTGGCCGCGAGCTGGCGCGCGAGCAGGTAGCGCCGTGCGATCTGCAGCTTCTCCTCCTCCGTGTAGCCCGCGAGCTCGATGATCTCCATGCGATCGCGCAGCGGCGCAGGAATGGAGTCGAGCACGTTGGCGGTGCCGATGAACAGCACCTTCGACAGATCGAACGGCACCCCCAGGTAGTTGTCCCGGAAGGTGTTGTTCTGTTCCGGATCGAGCACCTCGAGCAGCGCCGAGAACGGATCGCCCTGATAGCTCGCGGACAGCTTGTCCACCTCGTCGAGCATGAGCACGGGATTGCGCCGGCCGGCCTTGCGCAGCGCTTGCACGATGTTGCCGGGCAGCGAGCCGATATAGGTGCGCCGGTGGCCGCGGATCTCGGCCTCATCGTGCACGCCGCCCAGGCTGACGCGGCGAAACTGCAGCCCGAGCGCCTTGGCGATGCTCTGCCCGAGCGAGGTCTTGCCGACCCCTGGCGGCCCCACGAAGCACAGGATGGGGCTGCGGCCCTGCGGATTGAGCTTGCGCACCGCCAGGAACTCCAGGATGCGCCGCTTGACCTTCTCGAGCCCGTAGTGGTCCTCATCGAGGATCGCCCGCGCGCGGTCGATGTCGAGCTGCTCCGGATCGACTTTCGACCAGGGCATCGCGATCAGCCAGTCGAGGTAGTTGCGCGTCATGGAGTACTCGGCCGCGCCCTCGGGCATGCGCTCGAGCCGCGCGAGCTCGCGCTGCGCCTGCTCCTCGGCCTCCTGCGGCATGCCCGCCGCCGCGACGGCTTTCTTCAGATCCTCGATCTCGGCGCCGGTGTTGCCTTTCTCGCCGAGCTCCTTCTGGATCTGATGCAGGCGCTCGCGCAGCACCGCTTCCTTCTGGCGCTCGTCGAACGCCTCGCGGGTGCGCTCATCGATCTGGCGCGATACCTTCAGTACCTCGATGCGTCCGTTCAGCAGCGCAAGCACCCGATCCAGACGCGCCTTGAGGTCGAAGGTCGCCAGCACCTCCTGCTTCTCGGCGGCCTTCAAGTCCATGAAGCTCGCCACGATGTCGGCGAGCGTGGGTATCGACTCGATGGCGCGGATGGCATTGCCGAGCTCGGCCGGCGCCTGAGGCAGGAGCTGCGAGGCCTCGAGCGCGCGCTCGCGCAGCGCGAGCCCGCGAGCCTCGACCTCGCGGTCCATGACGGCGGGTTCCTTGTACGGCTCGATGCGTGCCACCAGGAACGGCTCGCGGCTCACATAGTCGAGCACCGTGAAGCGCTGCTCGCCCTGCGCGATCAGGTGATGCGTGCCGTCTGCCGCGGTCACGAAGCGCACGATGGATGCGATCGTGCCCACCCGGTGCAGCTGCTCCGGCCCCGGGTTGTCGGACGCCTCCGATTGCAAGATGAGGCCCACGCGCCGCTGGGTGCGGACGGCTTCCTGAGCGGCCGCGAGCGCACGCTTGGCGCTGACCGCGATGGGCAGCACCACGCCCGGAAACAGCACCATCTCGCTTACCGGCAGGATGATCAGCACGTCCTCGGGGGGCGCCGTGCTCGATGGGGAATTCTCGTTCACGTTCATAGGGATGATCCGGTCAGGCGGAGATGCAGATAGCCCGCGTCGAGGCGCAGCTCGAGCAGCGAATAGCTGCCAGGGGGCAGCTCGATGCGCCGCCGCATGCGGCCGTAGGGGATCTCGAGCCGCACCACCTCGACGCCGGCGGCGAAGGCGGGCGGGGGAACGGTGGCCTCGATCACCAGGCCCGACGGGGTGATCTGGGCGACCACGTCCGCAGGCGCCGCGCCGGGCAGCGCCACCGTCACTTGCAGCTCCTGGCCGAGCGACAGGATGTTCACCGGCGGCTCCCACACGGGGGCCGCCGTCGGGCCGGCCAGCAGCTCGAAGAAACGCCGATGGTGCCGCTCCGCCTCTTCGAGGCGTGCGCACGCATCCGCCCACATCCAAGACCTTCTACGCGATGTATTCATTGGATCCTAGCGCTCGATGATGATCCCATTGCGCTCAGAAATGAGGGCCGCGGGGGCGAAGTCAAGCCTTGGGCGCCGGGGGCTTGTCCGCGACCCGTACCGTGTAGCCGCCCGATTTCTCGTCGGGGCGCAGCGACAGCAGCCCGCGCCGCTCGGCGTCCGCCAGCAGATCGTTGAACGAGCGGAAGCCATAGAAGCGCTCGTTGAATCCGGGATGGCGGCGCTTGATGGCCTGTTTGATCATCGAGCCCCAGATCGGTTCATTCTCGCCGCGCTCCTCGGTGACCGCATCGAGCGTTTCCACCACCAGATCGAGCGCGTCGCTGGCATCGGGGCCCTTGTTCTCCGTCGGCGGGATCGCGGCGCGCGATACGGCGCCGGTCCCGGCACCGGCCCCGGGGCGGCGCCTGGACTTCTCCTTGCGCACCAGATCGTCGTAATAGATGAACTCGTCGCAATTGTTGAGGAACAGGTCGGAGGTGGAGTTCTTCACGCCCACACCGATGACGGTCTTGGAGTTCTCGCGCAGCTTGCTCACCAGCGGCGAGAAATCCGAATCGCCGCTGATGATCACGAAGGTGTCGACATGACCCTTGGTGTAGCACAGATCGAGCGCATCGACGACCATGCGGATGTCGGCCGAGTTCTTGCCGGATTGGCGCACGTGCGGAATCTCGATGAGCTCGAAGGCGGCCTCGTGCAAGCCGCGCTTGAACTCCTTGTAGCGGTCGAAATCGCAATACGCCTTCTTCACCACGATGTCGCCCTTGAGCAGCAGCCGCTCGAGCACCTTGCCGACGTCGAAGCTCGGATAGCTGGCATCGCGCGCGCCGAGGGCGATGTTCTCGAGATCCAGGTAAACCGCCATCGTGGCGTCGGTCGTGGAAGTGGACATAGGGCATCATACCGCGCCGCGCGCGGGGCGCTAAAACCAGTTGTAATTGAAGCTCACGCTCACCCGTTCGCGACCGCTCCCATTCGCCACCACCTCGTGCCGCAGCCAGCTCTCGAACAGAACCAGATGCCCCGCCTCGGCCGGCAGCGTGACCCAGATCCTGTTGGCGGCGCGCGCCGAGCGCTTGCGCGGCGGCGCGGCCATGAAGCGATCGAGCCTCGGATCCTCGAGCTTCAAACCTGCGCAGCGGGGCGGGGTTTGCACATAGTAGATGCCGCTGAGCGTCGAGGATGGGTGCAGGTGCAGCGGGTGCGCCGTGCCACGCGGCATGATGTTGACCCAACAATCCGTCATGGCGAGCGCGCGGCCGGCAAGGTCCCACTCCACCGCGCGCGCGAACGCCCGCACGTGCCTCTCGATGCGGCGCTCCAGGGCGGCGAAGGTGGGCGAGATGCGCTGCAGCCGGTGCGCCGACCCATAAGAAGTGTAGCCGCCCGGATAGTTCGCGGCCGACCAGCGCCGCCCGGCCGGATCGTCCGCGTGCAGCTGCCGGCATTCCCCGAGGAGACGCCGGTTGAGCTCGCGCGCGCCGTGCCTCTGCAATGCAGCCCGGTACACGAGCGTCGGAAAGTATTCCCGGAACGGCACGCGGGCGGGCGCAGGCGCTACAGGGACAGCTTCACCTCGTTGAACTGGATCAGCGGGGCGACGTCGGTGTAGCGCGGAATGTCCGCCGTGATCTCGGCGGCGGCCGGACTCCAGGCTTCGATGAATGCACCGACGGAATCGAAATAGAACTGGCAGCCGCCGAAGAAGGCGGGCGGCTCGCCCGGCCTCGCGCCGGAGATGCCGGCATCGACTTCGGTCTTGCGCAGCCCCTTGGCGAGCAGGCGCATCGCGAGCGGCATGTGATTGTTGATGTAATAAGCCATATCGAAGTGTGATCCCGGCTTGTTGGGATAAAGTACGCTGACTTTGATCATGCGAGACCTGCTGGGGTGGCGGCGACCTGCCTAGTCTACTCCTACGGCGCGGCGGCGGACCCCGCGGGTGCACGCGCATCGCTCGCGCCGATCACCTCTCCTGCGCGAGCAAATCCGAGCGACCGGGCGCGGACCGGATCGATGGGGGCGATGCCGATGGCCTCGGCCGCGTTCGCCGCTCCCCAGGGCTCGAGCGCAACGATGCGATAGCCCATGCGGCTCAGGCCGCGCGCCGCGTCGGCCGACAGAGCGCCCGGTTCGGCGCCCAGGGTGTCCGGCAGCCATTGATGGTGCAGGCGCGGCGCATCGACGGCATCCTTGAGATCCATCCCGTAATCGATCACGTTCACCAGCACCTCGAGGACCGTGGTGATGATGCGCGCGCCGCCTGGGGCGCCCAGCACGAGCAGAGGCCTGCCGTGGTCGAGCACCACTGTCGGTGTCATGGAGCTCAGCGGCCGCTTGCCGGGCGCGATCGCATTGGCGCTGCCTTGCACCAGACCAAACAGGTTCGCCGTCCCGGGTTTCACGGTGAAATCGTCCATCTCGTCGTTCAAGAAGAACCCCGTGTCGCCCGCAATCACCTTGGCCCCGAAGTCATCGTTGATGGTATAGGTGACCGACACGGCGTCACCCGCTGCGTCGATCACCGAGTAGTGCGTGGTGGTCGGATGCTCGCTCGCCCCCGGTGCCTCGCCGAGCGATGCCGACGGCGTGGCCCGCTGCGGCGCGATGCGTGCGCGAATGGCGGCGGCGTACTGCGGGGAGAGCAAGCGCTCGACGGGATTGGCCACGAACGCGGGATCGCCGAGACTGCGGTTGCGGTCGCGGTAGGCGTAGCGCATCGCCTCGGTCAGGTAGTGCACCGCCTGGCTCGTGTGAAAGCCGAGCTTGCCGAGCGGATAGCCTTGCAGGATCTCGAGCATTTCGCACAAGGTCACTCCGCCCGAGCTCGGCGGCGGCGCGGATACCACGGTGTAGCCGCGGTAGCCGCAGCTCACGGGCGGCGACTCGGTGACCGTGTAGGCTGCGAAATCCTCGCGCGTCAAGATACCGCCGTGGGCGGCGCTCGCCGCAGCCACGGCGGCGGCGATGGGACCGCGGTAGAAGGCGCGTGCTCCGCCGGCGCTCACGGCGCGCAGAGTGGCCGCGAGCGCCGGCTGCCTCAAGCGATCGCCGGTCCGCAGCACCGCGCCATTGCGCGTGAAAATGGCCGCTGCATTGGGCTCGCGCTGAAAATCGGAGGTGGCGGCGCGCAGGATCTTTGCATCGCCTTCGCTCAATACGAACCCTTGCTCGGCGAGGCCGATGGCGGGTGCCATGAGCGTAGCGCGCGGCAGTGTTCCATAGCGCGCGCGCGCGGTTTCCAGACCGAGCACGGTGCCGGGAACCCCGACCGCGCGATAACCCTCGAGACTTTGCCCCGGGATCGGATTGCCCCGTCGGTCGAGGTACATGTCCGGGCGTGCGCCGAGGGGTGCCTTCTCGCGGAAGTTGAGGAACGTGTTCTTGCCGCCGTGCAGATGGATGAGCATGAAGCCGCCGCCCCCGATGTTGCCGCAGCACGGATGCGTCACCGCCAGCGCATAGCCGATGGCCACCGCGGCGTCGATGGCATTGCCCCCTTGCCGCAGAATCGCAACGCCCACATCGGTGGCGAGATGCTGCGCCGTGACCACCATCGCGCCCGGCGACTCGGCGACGGCGGGCACGGCCTGCGCGGCTGGCCGCGCGCCCGGCGCCGAGACGGCGGCCGCGAGCAGGCACGCTGCCCAGCCTGCCCGCAAAGGGCGCGCCCGCGCCTCAGGCATTCGGGGCTGCCAGCGGGCCCAGCGCCTGCTCCAGCGCGGCGCCGAGCGCGAGCAGCCCGGCGTCCGAGCCGGCCGGGCCATCGAACTCGAGCGCAACCGGAAGACCGCCGGCGGTGAGTCCGGCGGGCAGCACCAATCCGGGCAATCCGGCCGTGCTCCCCGGCGCGATGTTGCGCGCCACGGCATCCTCGAATGGGACGGCCGCGCCGGCGATGTCGATCACCGTCTCCTCTCCAATCCGCGGCGGCGGCACTCTCGTCGTCGGAAACACCATGGCGGCCAGGCGATGGCTCGCGAAATAATCGCGATATGCCCGCTTCAGCTGCGGCAGGTAATGATCACGCGCGTCCGCGTACACCGCCTCGGTGACGAAGTGCTCGCCGCCCGGCAGGACATAGCTCTGGAAAATCGAGCGGATGTCCGGGCTCGCGCGCTCGATGAGCTGCTCGAAGGTCACCGGCGCCGAGTACTCCTCGAGATAGCGCGCCAGAGCGAATCGCACATCGTGATTCTGGATCTGATCGGTACTGAGATCGACGAGCCGGCCGACCCCGGGCAAAGGCGCATCGACCAGCGTCGCGCCGGCGTCCGCGAGACGTCTCAACGCCAGCCCCGTGATGCGCTCCACCTCCGGATCGAGCCCCCCGAACCAGTAATCGCGTGCCAGGCCGAGACGAATGCCGCGCAGCGATACCGCCGGCCCGATGGGCCGCTCGGCCGTCAGTACCGAGTCGAACAGAGCCAGGTCCGCGACGCAGCGGGCGTGCGGCCCCACCTGATCGAACAGCGGCGAGATCGGCACACAGCCTCGTGTCGGGTAGCGGCCGGTGGTGGGTCTGAAGCCGTGGATGCCGCAAAATGCGGCCGGCACGCGGATCGACCCCTCGGTATCCTCGGCGATTCCGAGCGGCGCGAGGCGCGCCGCGATCGCGGCGGCGGTGCCCCCGCTGCTGCCGCCCGGGATGCGTGTCGGATCATACGGATTATGGACGGCGCCGTAGGCGAGGTTGTTGCTCGTCCATCCATAGGACAGCTCGTGCAGGTTGGTCTTGCCGAGCACGATGGCGCCTGCGCGCTTCAAGGCCGCGACCACCGGGGCATCGGCGGCGGGCCGAAAGGTGCGCAGCGCCGGTGTGCCCGCGGTGGTCGGGTAATCGCGGGTGTTGACGCTGTCCTTGACCGGGATGGGCAGACCAAACAAGGACCCCAATGCCGCGCCGGCGCGCCGCTCGCGATCCCGGCCGCGCGCCTGCTCGAGCACGCGGTCGGGTTCGAGGGTGATGAATGCGTTGAGCGCGCGCGCGCGCCGGCAGCGGGCGAGGAGCGCCTCGGCGTAGCGCTCGCAGGGCAGCTCGCCGCGCTGCATACGGGCGGTGGCCTCGATCGCCGTGAGATCGGCGAGCGCCTCATCGCCGGCGCCGGTGGTGCCGCTGCCGGTGGTGCCGGCGCCGGCCGCGCCTATGCCGGCCGCGCCTATGCCGGCGGTGACCGCTGCGGCCCCCAGAACGAAGCGGCGGCGGCTCGCATCATGTGCGGCGGGCATTGCCATGCTCGACACGATCCCGCCTGAGCGCCTGGCACATGCAGTGTACGGCGCCGCCGCCGTTTGCGATCATCGACACGTCCGGATCGAATACGGTGAGTCCCTCGGCGCGGCAGGCCGCGATGAGATTCTTGCTGGAGGCCGGAACGAGCACTCGCTCATCGCCGAGCGCGACCACGTTGGTGCCGAGCTGCATGGCATCGCTGTAGGGAACCGGGATCGCGCGGATGCCCTTCGATTTCAGCCAGTCGACGAGCTCGGGCTCGACCGCTTCGACGCACACCACGGCCAGCCCATCGGCGATCATGCCCATCTGCACGTCCAGGTGCAGGAAGTGGGCATCGAACGCATAGGTGTGCATCTCCCAGCCCTCGGCCTCGAACCAGCGCTGGAGCTGGCGCACCGCCGGCTCGATCGAGCGTTCGCCCGAGAAGCCGCAGACGGCAGTCCCCGGCTTCAGCACCATGAAGTCGCCGCCCTCGAGGTTGCCGGCGGTGATCAAATCGTAGATCGGTATGCCCGCATCCAGGTAGAACTGGATGCACGCCGCGTATTCGCCGCGGCGATACGGCTTGTGGGTCTGCAGGATCACCGCCCCCCAAGGGGTCATCGCGCTCGAATCGCGCGCGAATATCTGGTAAGGAAGCTGCGGATCGGCAGCCAGCAAGTGGATCGTGGCGCCCGCCTGCCGATAGGCGTCGAGAATCTCGTCGTACTGGGCGCGTGCGGTCTCGAAATCGAACTTCAACCCCACCCGCTCGCTGCGCTGCGCGACCGCATTTCCGCCGCGCCAGCTGAAGTGGTCGATCGGGCCGATGAGCACGTCGCGCAGCCGGCCATACTCGCTATCGACGCCCCAGCGCTCCAGGCGGGGCGTGCCGCCGCCTTCGATTCGGGTTCGCAGCTTCATCGTGAATCCTTCATCATCGGTCGCCACAACGCGAGCCTCATGATTGCACAAGTCGGATCGCTGCTGTGAGCCGGCCTCGGCCGGCCAGTGCTAGGTGCTGCCGCAATCGGAGTCGGCGTGGACGTGCACGGAAGTGGAGTCCCTCAACCCTTCGCGGATGGCGTGCCCGCATTTGCGCGAGTTGGGATCCGCGCTCACGGCGACCCACGCCAGGTTGCCGCGCCCATTCTCGTCCGCGGACAGAGAAAGCGGTATCTGGGTGAAGCCGTTGATGCGCTCGTGCTCGAGCACCACGCTGTGGGGATGAACGCTCGTGTCATACACCGTGACCACGACATCCTCGGTCCCGTCGTTGGTGATGGTGACATCCACCCCGTTCAACCCTCCGAGGGCCGCGGCGCTCACCAGCAGCAGCGGCAGGCAGCTCAATATCAGGCCCTTGTGGACGACTCGCATGGTTCCTCCTTCCGACACAGCCAGGCGACTGACGACACCAGCCGATGCGCCGGCATGTTCGCCCGGAGATCCGGCCACGGCTGCCGGAGGCGCTCGGAATCTCCGCTAGGAGTGCGCCTACGCTGCCGCCGCGCGGAGAAGCGCCGCGTTATGTCAAGAGCCGTGCGTGCGCCATCAGGGCGGCGTTTTGGGTGCGGCGCCGCGGGGTGGCTGGTCGCTGACGTCGGCCCCGGCTTGCGCAATCACCGCGGCGCAGTCCTTGTTCTTCGCCAGCCCCGGATCGATGAAGGCAAGCGCCGCCGCAAACGGCGTGAGCAGCGTGCCGAGCGCAGTCGCCACGCCGGCCTGCGCGAGCAGAGCGCCCGGCTTCACCCCGATGCGCGGATGCATGAGCGTGCCGCGCAGCGTGATCGGCGTTCTCAGGCGAAAGAGGCGCAGCTTCTTGGGATCGCCCTGCAGCGAGAGATCGAGCCGCTCGTCGCCGAGATCGATGTGGCCGCGTCCGGTGATCAGCACGGTGCTCGTGTCGATGAACACCGATCTGGAATCGAGCGTGCCGTTGCGCGCCCGGAAATCGATCACCCCGCAGCGGATCTGCACGTTCGGCTGCTTGGGCGAGAGCAGCAGCCCCAATCCCTTCATGACGTCGATGCCGGTCAGCTCCGCGAAGGCGTCGTTCATCTCGCCGTGCGGGAGCGCGACGCTGATGGTCCCATCGGCGGAGGCGGCAAGCTTGTGGACCGAGGCGCCACGGCCGCGAATCTCGACTCGTCCGACCAGAGAGCCTTGCAGCGGCGGCTGCTGCGCCTTGGCGGGCTTGAACTGGCCGAGATCGACGTCGTCGAGCGCCATGTCGATGGTCGATTGCGGGACGCTGCTGCGCGCATCGATGGTGACGCTGCCGTCGAACTTCCCCGCCTTCAGCACGAATGCCAGCGGATCGATGCGCAGCAATCCGTCATTCAGCAGCAGATGAAAGCTCACTTCCTTCATCGGCATCTTGGGGGCAATGACCGCATTCGCGCGGTAGCTCACATCGGCATCCATGCCGCGCACCCGATTCATCTGAAGGTCGGCATCGGGGAACAGCCGCTGCGGCGCCGCAGGGCCGCGGGGCGGCGGCTCGCCGCCGGCCGCGGGATGTCCCAGGACCGGTGCCAGATCGATGAGGTCGAGCCGCTTGGAGTGGATCCTCGCCACGAGCTTCGGCCGGCTGCGTCCGGTTTGTACCTCGACCTGTCCCGCGACGTCGCTCGACCCCAGCTTGCCCTCGAGGTCATCGAGGCGGAAGATCGTGCCGCGATGCTCGATGTCGGCCGCGAGCCGGTACGGCGGCGTATCGGGCAGCGCCAGACCCGTCAGGTAGTACACGTCGGCGAGGTCGTTTCCGGAGATCTCGAGCTTGACGTGATACTCCGCCATGTCGAAGGGTTTGGGGAAATGAGTTCGCGCATGCAGCGTGATGTCGGACGCCGTCACGTGCGCGTCGAGATCATAGGGATGATCGGGATCGAGGTTGATGAGCGGACCGCCGCGCAGCTCGGCGCGGAAGGGTTTTGCGTTGAGCGACCCCGTGCATTGCAGCTCGAATCCCGCGCCCGGCCGGTGAGCGACGTCCGCGGCATTCACCGATCCGGTGAGCGTCAGCTTGCGGATGCTGTCGGCGATGCGAATCCTTCCGTCCTCGATGAGCAGGCGGCGGATCGGCGGAATCTTCGCCGGCCGGCGTGAGGGGCGCTGCGGCTTGCCCGCGGCGGTGCCGAGATCCCAGCTCGCGCGACCCTTCGCGTCGCGCTCGAGGTCGACCGTCGGCCTCACCAGCCGGATCTGCGGCAGCACCAGCTGTCCGAGCAGCAGCCGACCGAGGCTCACGCTCACGCCGAGCTGGTCGGCGGCGAACATCACCCGCTGCGCCGCCCACGGCGGATTGTCGATGGTCAGACCGTCCACCTGCGCACTGGGGTTCCAGGACCAGAGGTGCACCCGCAGATTGCCGTTGATGGCGGCGCGGCGGCCGGTTTCCTCCGAGATGATGTGCGCCACGGCAGGCCGCAGGTCATTCCAGTCGAAGAAGATCGTGAACAGGACGACCGCCAGGAGCAGAGCGGCGAGGCTGAGGCCGAACCACCGGATCTTCCTGTGAGTGGCGAAAAAATTGCTCATGGTCGTGGGTGAGCGAAGTCTCCCCGCCGGCGAGCCGGTCGGCTGTAGGAGGCAGGCGTCCGTGCGCGTCGGTGGCGGCCAATGCGCGCTGCCGGATGGGGCGAGCTGATTTGCGGAGCTGATTTGCGCCGGCCCGGCTCGACCCAGTATGGTGAGCGGCTTTGGCACGCGGGGACTTCGCGATCATGGACTCGGCGACGATGCAGCAACCACCGGCAGCGCCCACCGCTGCCGAGCGTCCGCTGCGCTGGTCGATGCTGGCCGCCCTTGGCGTCGTGTTCGGCGACCTCGGCACCAGCCCGCTGTACACCCTGCAAACCGTGGTGGAATCGATGGATGGACGCTTCACCCGCGCCGGAGCGCTCGGAGTCCTGTCGCTCATCGTCTGGACGCTCATCGTCACCATCTCGATCAAGTACTGCCTGTTCGTGATGCGGGCCGACAATCGGGGCGAAGGCGGCATCCTGGCATTGATGTCGCTCATCGGCGCCAATGCATTCACTCCGGGCGTCAGGATGCTCACGGCGATGGGCCTTTTGGGCGCTGCGCTCATCTATGGCGATGGCGTGATCACCCCGGCGATCTCGGTGCTCAGCGCCCTCGAGGGCGTGAACGTGGCCACGCATGCGCTGAAGCCCTATGTGATGCCCATGGCGGTGCTCATCCTGGTGGTGCTGTTCATGACGCAGCGCTTCGGAACCGAGCGAATCGGGCGAGCATTCGGTCCGGTGATGCTGCTCTGGTTCGCCGTGATCGGCCTGCTGGGGCTGATCGCCATCGGCGAGCATCCGGAGGTGCTCGCGGCGCTCGACCCGCGACATGCGGTGCGCTTCATGATGCATTCCGGAGGGCGCGGCCTGCTGGTGCTCGGCGGGGTATTCCTGTGCATCACGGGCGGCGAGGCGCTGTACGCCGACATGGGCCATTTCGGCAAGAAGGCCGTGCGCCGGTCCTGGTACTTCGTGGCCTTGCCCGCACTGCTGCTCAGCTACGCGGGCCAGACCGCTTATCTGATGGAGCACGGATCGGCGGCGGCCAACCCGTTCTTCCTGATCGCGCCCGCGTGGGCGGTCTATCCTCTGGTGGCGCTCGCGACGGTCGCGACCATCATCGCGAGCCAGGCCATCATCACCGGCTCCTTCTCGATGACGCGGCAAGCCATGCAGCTCGGCTGGCTGCCCGGCGTGACCATCCGCCAGACGTCCGACCGCGCTTACGGGCAGATCTACGTGCCGGTGGTGAACTGGCTGCTGATGGTCGCGACGGTGACGACGACCATCGCGTTCGGCAGCTCCGATCGTCTCGCGGCCGCGTATGGAACCGCCGTGGCGACCACCATGCTGCTCACGACGGTGCTGCTGTACAAGGCGATGACCGATGTATGGCATTGGCCGAGAATCCTCGCGATCGCGGCCGGGGGCGCTTTCTTCATCGTCGACACCAGTTTCTTCTGTGCCAATCTGCTGAAGATCGCGGACGGCGGCTGGCTGCCCTTGACCCTTGCGGCGATCGTGTTCTCGGTCATGGTCACCTGGCGCAGGGGCATCGAAGCGGTGCACGCCGAGCTCATACAGACTCCCGAAGCGGTGGACCGATTTCTCTCCAAGCTCAGGTCAGGAGCGATCCCGCGCGTCGAGGGTACGACGGTGTTCATCACCCGCAGCAACCAGAGGGTATCGCGGCTGGTCGTCGACCACGCGCGCTTCACCGGCGTGTTGCCGCGGCGTGCGGTGGCCTTGAGCATCCAATTCGAAACCACCCCGCGCATTTCCGAGCCCAAGTGCTCGGTGGTCGAGCAGCTCGGCGAGGGCCTGTGGCTGATCGCGGCGCGGTTCGGCTTCTTCGAGGTGCCGGACCTGCGCGCCGCGCTCAACCGCGCCCAGGGGCTTCAGCCGCCGCTCGATTTCGAGCGGGCGAAGTTCGTGGCGGCGCGCGATCAGGTGGTGACCAAGGGCCGCGCAGGAGCCCTGCACGGCTGGCGCATCGGCCTGTTCGCGTTCCTGTATCGCAACTCGGCGAAGATCGTCGATCGGTTCAACCTGCCGCCGGAGCGGGTGGTCGAGATATCGCGGCAGATCGAGATCTGACTAGCGGGGCACGCCGGAATTGCGCGACGGCACCGCGATGGAGATGCCGTAGCGATGCCCCTTGCGCCGCTCCTCGCCCGGCGGATCCGGGAGTGCCGAGGCCGTGGCGTGCAAGTCGCGCCTCAGCATGTCGCGCAGCACGCTCACCAGGCCGGCGAGGAGCAGTACGCTGAAAATGCAGATGAGCGTTGCGGCGAGGACCCAGTGCATGGCTGGATCTTGCTCCGGCTTCCACACCTTGCGCGTAGGACAAATCCGCATGGTGGCGTGGGACGGCGCCCGCAGCGGCGGCGTGCCTGCGGGCCAGGCGCGCCGATGGCGATCATGCGATGCGCGCGCCTTGACGCCCGAGCTCGGCCTGCACGTGCGTGATGTCCAGCCGCGCGAAGTCTCGCCCGCTCTTGAGCGAAACGGCTGCGGCAGCGCCGGCCCCTTGACCCGTCACGGCGCAGCACATCATGTTGCGGACCGCCGCATGCGACACCTTGTCGCCCCCGATGCAGCGGCCGGCGACGATCAGCCCCGCGACGCCGCGCGGAACGAGGGCTCGATATGGCAGCTGGAAGTAGCGGCCGGTGGTCGGCAGGAT
>Ga0335072_10004036_pt1 | contig 21936 bp, 20 predicted proteins | sample Lox_Sample_21_FD_206725 | JGI IMG/M metagenome (GOLD analysis project Ga0335072, IMG submission 206725) | Soil microbial communities from Loxahatchee National Wildlife Refuge, Florida, United States - Lox_Sample_2.1 | ecosystem: Environmental > Terrestrial > Soil > Wetlands | place: USA...
CCGTCGGTCCGGTCATCTTCCGGCCCGGCCTTCTTTCCCAGGGCTTCCAGCACCGCCTGCACGGCGGCGGCGCATTCCGGGGTCAGGTCCCCGCGGATCACCCCGGCACCCTGGAACGTGGTGCCGACCCGCACGTACCGGTCAAGGAACCCGTCATCGCCGCCGCTGGGCTGGGAGGCCAGCCAGTTCCGCTCGGCGACCCGGGCGATGATCCGCAAGTCATCCTGGGACGCACCGGCTTGGGCAGCCTCCACCAGGATCCTGATCGTCTCCGCCCGCACCTCGGCGGGCAGCTGCCTGGTCCATTCGGCGATCGCCATGGCCCACGATTTGGAGATGTCCTGGGCGGCCAGCGCATCAGCCATCGCGGGATGGGCGCGCAGCAGCCGCATCTCCCGCATGTCAGTCCCGGCGTCGCGGCGCGTCATGTCCGTCATCGCCATCAGCCACGCGGCGGAGTTGCCGTACCCGTCGGCATCGTGCGCGTGGGCGGCGTCAAACTTGGCGAGGACGGATGCGTGGGCGGCGGTGTACTTTGCCTGCACCCCGCCCAGCGACTTCAGCGCCGGCCCGCACGCGGCCGGGTCCAGGTCCGCATCGGGGGAGTTCAGGTAATCCATGGCGGCGTGCGCCATCCGCAGCGCCTCCGCGACACTGCCGAAACCCCGGCCGTCTGCGGTGCACATCCTGGACCACCTCCCCGGTAACCGCGCCTGGCTGATCGCCTGCCTCTGCCTGGTTCGCGCCGTCTGGTGGCCTGTAATTAGAATAGCACAGGTGTTCTAGAGATCACAACAGGTAGCATCAAGATCTTCTAGCCCGTGCGGCGACCTCACTCGCGAGTACTCAGCTGGGGCAGTCGGTCGCTTCCGTTCAGAAAACCAAAAGAACATCAGCCAGAACGGACCTTGCACCTCAGCTCGTCTGCAAGAGGCCGACGGCCGCCTTCTCGATCGTGGGTTCGTCGAGCAGCACCACGTTCGCTGCCGGACCGAGCGGAACGAAGCTGTCCTCGCTGGTCACTCGCCTGATCGGACCAGAGAAGCCGGCGTCGGTCAGGGCGGCGATCACTCCCTCGGAGACGCCGCCGGTGCGCCGGGTCTCGTCCACCACCAGCACCCGCCCGGTCAGCCGCGCCTCGCGCAGCAGGTCGTCGGCTGGCAGCGGCGCCAGCCAGCGCAGGTCGACGACCCGTGCGCCGATGCCCCGCGCCGCGAGCCGGCGGGCGACTCGCAGGCTCATCCGGAGTCCGTTCCCGAACGTGACCATGGTGAGGTCGGTCCCGTCACCGTAGCTGCGCGCCCGGCCGATAGGGACGTGCGCGTCCGCCGCGGGAGAGGCGGGATAGTCCGCGAGCCAGCCGCCGTCGCCGTCGTCGTACAGGTCCCGCGTGTGGTACAGCGCGATCGGCTCGAGGAAGACGCACACCGAGCCGTCTTCCGCCGCGGCGGCCAGGCAGGTGCGCAGCATCGCGGCCGCGTCGTCGGGCCGGGCTGGCGACGCGATCACCAGTCCCGGGATGTCGCGCAGCGCCCCGACCGCGTTGTCGTTGTGGAAGTGCCCGCCGAATCCCTTCTGGTAGGCGTACCCGGCGACCCGCGCCACCATGGGGTTGCGGAACTGACCGCAAGAGAAGAACTGCTGGGTGGCGGCCTCGCCGCGGATCTGATCCGCCGCGTTGTGCAAGTACGCCAGGTACTGGATCTCGGGCACCGGCAGCAGGCCAGTCAGCCCGCCGCCGAGCGCGACGCCGAGGATTGACTGCTCGTCAAGGAGCGTGTCGAAGACGCGGGCCCCGCCGAACCGCCGCTGCAATCCCTTGGTCACGCCGTACACGCCACCCTTCCGGCCGACGTCTTCGCCGAAGACGCACATGCCCGGATAGGTGTCGAGCAGTTCGCCGAGCGCCAGGTTGACCGCCTGTGCCACGGTGACCGGACCGTCCGCGGCCGCCGCCCGGTCCGCGCCAGCGGTGCCGGCGGTGCCGGCGGTGCCGGCGGTGCCGGCAAGGACGCGCTGCGCCACGCGCTCGGGATGCCGCGGCGCCAGCGGTGCCATGACCTCGGCGGCGCTGGCCAGCGGCCGGCTGGACAGCGCTCGCTCGGCCGCGCCGCGAACCCGCGCGGCGACCGCTTCGTAGCGGGCCACCGCCTCGTCCGGGGTCAGCAGGCCAGCACCGACCAGGGCGGCCGCGGTCGCCACCAGCGGGTCACGGGCGAGGTCCGAAGCCAGGTCAGCAGGTGAACGGTAGGCTGCCTCCGCGTCGCTGCCCGCGTGGCCGAGGAACCGGACCACCGACAGGTGCAGGAACGCCGGCTGCCGCCGGGCCCTGACCAGGCGGACCGCCTCGGTCGCCGCGTCGTAGGTCGCGACCGGGTCGCAGCCGTCGGCCGCCAGGTAGTGCAGGCCTGGCCGGGTCCCGAACGACGCCGCCACCCAGCCCGCCGGGGTCGGCACGCTGATCCCGATCCCGTTGTCCTCGCAGACCAGCAGCAGCGGGACCGGGATCCCCTGAAAGGCGGTGTGGCAGGCGGCGTTGATCGCCCCGACGGCAGTGGAGTGGCTGGCCGAGGCATCGCCGAACGAGGCCACCGTCACCGCGTCGCGCGGCCACGGGCTGGCCACCCCCAGCTTCGCCGCCCGGCCGGTGCCCAGCGCGACACCGAGCGCCCGGGGCAGGTGCGAGGCGATCGTCGACGTCGTCGGGACGATGGCCAGCTCGGCCCGGCCGAACACCTTGTGCCGCCCGCCGGCGATCGCCTCGTCCGCGGACGCGGCCACCCCCGACAGCACGTCCTGCACCGGGTCGATGCCCGGCACCTGGTGCGCGCGGGCACAGTAGAACCCGCCGGACCGGTAATGCAGCAGTGCCGGGTCGGCGGGCCGCAGCGCCGCGGCCAGCGCGGCGTTGCCCTCGTGGCCCGCCGAGCTGATCGTGTAGTAGCCGCCGCCCTGCCGCTGCATCCACCGGGCCGCGAAGTCGAGCTGCCGGCTCTCGAGCTGCGCGTCGAAGATGGCCAGCAGGGTGGCGCCGTCCAGCTGGCTGTCCGCGCGCACCGGCGCGGCCGGGTCGGCGTCTGCCGGGCCTGGGCGCCCCGGCAGGCCGCCCGCCGCCTCCCTGAAGTGCCGGTCAAGCTCGGCTGGCGCGGTCATCAGGCGGCGCCCCTCACAGCCGGAATCACAGCCGCAATCACAGCCGGAAGTCGCGGTCCGGCGTAAGCTCCGCCACGTCCATCTGCGCCTTCTGCAGCCGGCCCGAGTAGTCCCAGTTCAGCGCCTGCCACTTGGTGAACTGGTCGAGCACCCACACGCCGGACTGGCGCGAGCCGTTGCCGGACTTGCCGTTCCCGCCGAAGGGCAGGTGGGCCTCCGCGCCGGAGGTCGAGTTGTTCACGCTGACCATTCCGGCCGACACGCCGCGGCGGAACCGGAACGCCTCGGTGGCGTCGTTGGTGTAAATCGACGACGACAGGCCGTATCCGGGCGCGTTGGCCAGTTCGACCGCCTGGTCCAGGGTCCGGTAGGTCGTCACTCCGACCAGCGGCCCGAACGTCTCCCTGTCGAAGATCTTGTCGCCCGGGCGGACCCCGTCGACGATCGTCGGGTGGCAGAAGATGCCCGCCTCCGGGTCGCCGACGAAGCCGGCCCGCGGGTTGGCCGCGGTAATCCGCCCGATGCCCGACGAGCCCATGACCTTGTGGTGCGCGCCGATCCAGCCAAGGAACTGATCGAAGCGCTCCGCGAACTTGATGTCGATCATCGGCCCGTAGAGCACGTCAGCGAACGGGTCGCCCACCGGGGCCGCCGCCGTCGCCTCCGTGAAGCGCGTGAGGAACTCGTCGTGCACCGACTCGTGGCAGATCACCGTGCCGAGCGAGGTGCACCGCTGCCCGGCGGTGCCGAATCCGCCGAACAGCGCCCCCTCGACCGCGAGGTCGATGTCGGCGTTGGCGGTCACGACCATCGGGTTCTTCCCGCCCAGCTCCAGGCAGGCCGACTGCAGGTGCCGCCCGGCGAGCCCGCCGATCGCCGCGCCGACCTCGCTGGACCCGGTGAACCCGACCTTGTCGATGAGGCCCGTGTCCAGGGCCTGCTCCAGGCCGGCGAAGGTGGTCGGGCCGTCGGCGTAGACCACGTTGAACACCCCGGCCGGCAGCCCGCCGCCGCGCACGAACAGCTCGTACATGGCGGCCGCCGCGGCCGCCGAGTACTCGGCCGGCTTCCACACGACGGTGTTGCCGCAGAGCAGCGCCGGGACGATGTACCAGGAGGGCACCGCGACAGGGAAGTTCCCAGCCGTGATCACCGCTACCGTGCCGACCGGGTTGCGGAACGTGAACAGCTGCTTGTCAGGCATCTCGCTGGGCACGGTCTGCCCGTACAGCCGCCGGCCTTCGCCCAGGAAGAAGTCGCAGGTGTCGATGATCTCCTGGACCTCGCCAAGCGCCTCGGGGTACGGCTTCCCGATCTCGCGGGTGACGAGCTTGGCCAGGGCCTCCTTGTTGTCTTCGACCAGCCGGCCGATGTGCGCGATCGCCTTGCCGCGCACTGGCGCGGGCACGTCGGCCCACGCCTGCTGCGCGTCGCGCGCCGCCCGGGCCGCGGTCACCAGCGTCGCCGCGTCGGCCAGGGCGACATCGGCGACTACCTCGTCGAGCCGCGCCGGGTTGGCGGACCGGATGCGCCCTCCCGGGGCGCCGGTCACCGGCCGGCCGCCGATCACGGAGGAGACAGTGCGCTGATCCATCGGTACTTCCCTCGTTTTCGTCAACGGGTGCTTGTCAGCGGGCCAGGGCGGTCAGGGTGCGGTCCAGCGCGGCCAGCCCGAACTCGAGTTCCGCCTCGGTGACGTCCAGCGCGGGCCGGACCCTAATCGAGCGTTCCCCGCACGGCAGCACAAGAACATGGTCCTCCCGCAGCAGCCGCACCGCCGCGTCACGGAGCTGGGCGTCCGGGAGGTCGAGCGCGCACATGAGCCCGCGGCCGCGGACGTTCGAGGCCACGCTGGCGTGCCGCTCGCCGAGCGCCACCAGCTCGTTGAGGAACCAGCCGCCGACCTTCGCCGCGTGCTCGATCAGCCCGTCGCGATCGATGATCTCCAGGAGCCTGCGGGACCGGACCATGTCGACCAGCCCGCCGCCCCAGGTCGAGTTGATCCGGCCGGGGACCGCGAACACGTTGTCGGCGACCTCGTCCACGCGACGGCCGGCCATGATGCCGCCGAGCTGCACCTTCTTGGCGAACGCCACGATGTCCGGCTCGAGGCCGAGCTGCTGGTAGGCCCACGCGGTGCCGGTCGTGCCGACCCCGGTCTGCACCTCGTCGAGCACGAACAGCGCGTCGAACTCATGGCACATCGCCTGCATGGCGCGCAGGAACTCGGGCCGCATGTGGTTGTCGCCGCCCTCGCCCTGGATCGGCTCGGCGATGAAGCAGGCGATGTCGTGCGGGTACCGCTCGAACGCCGCCCGGGCCTGGGCGAGCGCCCGGGCCTCGGCCCGCTCGACCTCGTCGAGGTGGTCCGCCAGCGGGAACCGGACCGCGGGCACGTCGATCCTGGGCCAGTCGAACTTGGGGAACCGGTCGGTCTTGCCCGGCTCGGTGTTGGTCAGCGACAGCGTGTAGCCGGACCGGCCGTGGAACGCGCGGGTGAGGTGCAGCACCTTGCTCCCGAGCGCGGCCGGGCGGCCGGCCGCCTCGTTGCGCCGGCTCTTCCAGTCGAACGCGGTCTTCAGCGCGTTCTCGACGGCCAGCGCCCCGCCCTCGACGAAGAACAGGTGCGGCAGGTCCGGGTCCCCGAGGACCCTGGCGAACGTCTCCACGAACTGCGCGTAGTGGATGGTGTACATGTCGGGGTTGGCCGGCTTGTTCGCCGCCACCTCGGCCAGCACGGCCATGAAGTCCGGGTCGTCGGTCAGCCCGCGCGGGTTTGACCCCAGCGGCGCGGACGCGAAGAACGTGTACATGTCCAGGTACTTCTCGCCGGTCTGCGCGTCGACCACCCAGGAGCCGCGGCTGGCCCCGGTGTCGTAGACGAGCTTGAAGCCGTCGGTGAGCACGTGCCTGCCAAGCACCGCGTGTACTTGGTCCGGAGCTACCTCGGGCGGCAGTGGGATGGGCTGGTTCACTGGAAGTCCTCCTGCCGTCATGGCTGTCTAGCGAATAATCTCCAGCATAGATGAGCATAGACGGAGATCCTGAGTTCGTACTACCAGCGCCATTAGCCTCCGGTAACGCACGGGTCGCTGCCTGGCGCCTCCTGTTCGCACAGCGCCGCCGGATTCTGGAAGATACCCACCGACGGCAGCGCGGCACCCTCAAAGTTGAACAGCGTCATGTTCACGTTCGGCGAGCCGACGCCAGTCCCCGGCTCCCACGGCACGCCAGGAATCCAGTCCGGCGCCCAGTAGAACAGCCCTGCCCCCAGCCCAAAGGGCGCCGTGGCGAGGATAGACAGCTCATCCGTCACAAAAGACAGCTGCCCGCCCGGCGTCGCCGGGTACCCGGGCTCGATCTGACTGGTCTCCCAGGCGAAGTCGCCCGTGCTGTCGCCCAGCGGCGAGTTCCCGTTCGCGAGCGTCCACGGATACTGGGTCTCCGCGATCACGATCGGCTTGCGGAACTCGGTCGCGAGCCCGTCCACGGTGGCCTTCAGCCCGGAGATGGCCGGCTCCGACAGCACGGGGTAGTACGACAGCCCGATCACGTCGAACGGCACCCCGTAAGACGTCAGCGTGGAGTAGAACGCCGCGCTGTCCGTCGGATCGGCGCCCTGGTCGTAGTGGATCATGATCAGCAGCTTGTGACCTGCCGGGTTGCCCGCCCGCGCGCCGGCCTCACCGGCCTTGAGCAGCTGCGCGAGGTTTGCCCACCCGCCGCAGCTGGCCCCGGCGGCGCAATTGATCTCGCCTGCCGGCCACAAGATCCCGTTCCTGATCTCGTTCCCGATCGACACCATGTCCACGGGCGTGCCCTGCGCGGCGAACGCCGAGATCACCTGCTGCGTATAAGAACGCACGGTGGACGTGAGCTGGGCGAGATCCTGCCCCTGCCAGGCGGCCGGAATGTTCTGCTTCGTCGGATCGGCCCAGAAGTCCGAGTACATGACGTCCAGGTAGATCTTCATCCCCGCCGCCTGGACTTGCCTGGCGAGCGCGAGATCGGTGGCGAGGTCGCTGTAACCGGCGGGCGGGTTCACCCACAGCCGCATCCGCACGTAGTTCGAGCCGGCGTCCCGCATGATCGTCACCGGCGTCGCCGGCTTGCCGTTGTCGCTGAACTTCGCGCCCGCGGCGAGCTCCTGCGGCGTGAACGACAGGTCCGCCCCGAGGTCCATCCCGGCCGCGGCCGGGTCCGCGCCGTACGCCCGGAACTCCCCGACGCACACGTCCGCGCCCGTGTCGCTGTACACGGTGAGCTCGGCGTACCGCGCCGAGCTGCCCGCGGGAAGCGGCAGGTACATCGGGCTGCCCGGGTCGAGCGCCACGTCCTTGAGCGCCGGAACCTGCTGCCAGTCGCCGGCCGTGGACGCCAGCTCGATGGTCGCGGACGCGGACGGGCTCGCCGCGTCGAGCGTGAGCCCGAGGTCGGACAGCCACCGGACCTGGCCCAGGTCGACGGTCAGCGTGCCGGTCCAGCCGGAGGTACACCAGTCGGTCCCCGCGTTGCCGTCGATGGCGTTCGATGCCGGGTTCGCCGATTCCGCGGTGGTCGCGGTGGCGGTGCCGTCCAGCGCCCAGTTCACGGTGGGCGCCGCCGGGGTCGCCTCCGCCGGTGAGACATTAACTGCCTCAATCGAACAGTCTTCCCCATAAAGACTCAAGTCACGATTGTGCGGCATCGCGCCGGTACTGCCTCTATGTATCCAGAACGTACACCCCTTACTCTCCAGCCTCACCCGACTCCGCGGCGGCCGGACGCCTCCGTGCTAGTTCGATAAATGTGACTATTCGTAGGGTCTTGACACGATCTGGTGACACCCCTACGGTCCGATGTGAGCGTTAACAATTTGCTCCCCGGGAGGTCGGGTCATGCGCGTTAGCGGGATCAGCCGCAGGCTAAGCCTGGTCGTCAGCGCCGCCGTACTGGCGGTGGCCGGACTCGCGGGATCGGCGATCGCGGCCGGGTCCTCCGCCGCCGCGCCGGCCGCCGCCACCGGGGCCGCGACGCGGCCGTGTGACCTCTACGGCGCGGGCGGCACCCCCTGCGTGGCCGCCTACAGCACGGTCCGCGCCCTGTACCGCGATTACCGCGGCCCGCTGTACCGGGTGACGCGCGTCTCCGACGGCGCCAGCGCCAACATCGGGGTGCAGTGGCCAAGCGGGTACGCCAACGCGGCCGCGCAAACCGCGTTCTGCGCCGGGACGGTGTGCACGATCACCCGGCTGTACGACCAGAGCCCGGAACGCAACGACCTCGGCATCGAGCCGATCGGCGGCAACGGCTCGGCGGACGTCGGCGCGATCGCCAACGCGCTGCCGGTGGTCGTCGGCGGCCACCAGGTCTACGGCCTGTCGGTCGAGGCCGGGGTCGGTTACCGCAACGACGTGACGGACGGGGTGCCCACCGGGGCGCAGCCGCAGGGCGCGTACATGGTGACGAGCGGGCAGCACACCGACGCGGTGTGCTGCTTCGACTTCGGCAACGCAGAGACGTCCAACACCGACACCGGCAACGGGCACATGGACGCGGTGTACTTCGGCAACCTGTGCTGGTTCGGGTCCTGCTCCGGGACCGGCCCGTGGGTCGAGGCGGACATGGAAAACGGCCTGTTCTCCGGCGGGAACGGCGCGTACCCAGGCAACAAGGGCAACGGCTCGCCGTTCGTGACCGCGATGCTGAAGAACAACGGCACGACCACCTACGCGCTGAAAGACGGCAACGCCGCCGCCGGCGGCCTGACGACCGAGTACGAGGGCCCGCTGCCGGATATCGGCGGCTACACGCCGATGCACCAGGAGGGGTCGGTGCTGCTCGGCACCGGCGGTGACGACAGCAACGGGTCAGACGGCTCGTTCTTCGAGGGCGTGATCACCGCGGGGTACCCGTCGACCGCGACCGACAACGCGGTCCAGGCGAACATCGTCGCGGCCGGGTACCGGCAGGTGCCGCCCGCCTTCCCGGTCACCGGGACCCAGTACACGATCAGCAACGTCAACAGCGGCACCGCCGTCCAGCCGGACAACTGCGGGACCGCCAACGGCACCGGCATGGAACTGTGGACCACCGGGGCGACCGGCTGCCAGCAGTGGACGTTCACCAGCGCGGGCAACGGCCACTACATCATCACGAACGTCAACAGCGGCACCGTCCTTGACTCGGTGGACTGCGGGATCTTCGACGGCACCCTGACCGACCTGTGGTCCTCGCTCGGCAACAACTGCCAGGAATGGGACGTCACCCCCGTCGGCACCCACTACACGATCAGCAACGTCGGCAACGGCATGGTCCTCGACGCGCTGGACTGCGAAACCGCGAACGGCACGGTCGTCCGCCAGTGGGCCCAACTCGACAACACGTGCCAGCAGTGGGACATCACGAGCTGACCCGTTGTAACCAGGGCGGCTCACCCTGCGGGGATGAGCCCGGTCCCGCTGACGCCTGGCATTGTGACTAGGAACACCGAGACTACCTCGGCCAGCGGGGGAGGGCATGAGACAGATGTTCCGTATGCTTCGGGGACAACGTGGCGGGATACGGGTTCTGGCGGGCGCGGGTGTCGCCTCGCTGGCAGTGGCGCTGGCGGCGTGCAGTTCGCCGGCCACGACCACCGCGGCCTCCGGCGCGACTACCCAGGCCAAGCCCACGGGGACGCTGGTGGTGTTCGCGGCCACCTCGCTGACCGACGCCTTTAACCAGATCGCCGACCAGTTCCAGGCGGCCAATCCGGGTGTCACCGTGAAGTTCAACTACAACGGCAGTTCCTCACTGGCGACGCAGATCACGCAGGGCGCGCCGGCCGACATCTTCGCCTCGGCCAGCCCGACGAACATGAAGACCGTGACCGATCAGAGCCTGGAATCCACCACGCCGAAGATCTTCGCCGCCAACCAGGGCGAAATCATGGTCGAGGCCGGTAATCCCAGCCATGTTACGTCGCTCAGCGATCTCGCCAACCCCGCCCTCAAAGTAGTCACCTGCGCTCCCACGGTGCCCTGCGGAGCCCTGGCCACGCAGATATTCGAGAACGCCGGGGTCACCGTCAAGCCGGTATCGCAAGAACAGAATGTCGGCGGAGTGGTGACCAAGGTCAGCCTCGGCGAGGCCGACGCGGGCATCGTCTACGTGACCGACGTCAAGGCGAACGGGAACAAGACCGCCGGGGTACCGATCCCCGCGAACCAGAACGCCACGACCAACTACCCGATCGCGGAGATCAAGGGCGCGCCGAACCCCACCGCGGCGGCGGCTTTCATGAGCTATGTCCTGGGACCCAGCGGCCAGCAGGTGCTGAAGAGCTTCGGCTTCCTGCCGCCGAGTTCGTAGGCGCGCGGAGGCATGTCACGGCAGAAATGGCGGGTGAATCCGCTGCTGGCAGTGCTGGCAGGGCTGGCGGCGCTGTTCTTCATCTTCCCGCTGATCGGGCTGATCACCGGTGCGCCCTGGGGCCACATCACCGATGTGATCACAAGCAGGACCGCGGTGCAGGCGCTCGAACTGTCGATCGTCGCCTCGCTGGCCAGCACCGTGCTCGCCCTGATCTTCGGATTCCCGCTGGCCTGGCTGCTGGCGCGCGGGCAGTTCCCCGGTAAGGGCCTGCTGCGCGGCCTGACTACCCTGCCGATGGTGCTGCCGCCCGTGGTCGGCGGCATCGCGCTGCTGCTCGCCTACGGCCGCCGGGGATTCATCGGCAAGCCCCTGGATAGCGCGTTCGGGATAACGCTGCCGTTCAGCCTGGCGGGCGTCATCGTGGCCGAGTCATTCGTCGCCATGCCGTTCTTCGTGATTACCGTGGAGTCCGGGCTGCGGTCGATGAACAGGCGCCTCGAGGACGCGGCGCGGAGCCTCGGGGCGGCCCGCAGGACCGTGTTCATGCGAGTGACGCTGCCGCTGATCTGGCCTTCGCTCGCCGCGGGCACGGTGCTCACCTGGGCCCGGGCACTGGGAGAGTTCGGGGCGACGATCACCTTCGCGGGCAACCTTCCCGGCGTCACGCAGACCATGCCGCTCGCGATCTACATCAGCCAGAGCTCCAATATGACGGACGAGGCGATCGCGCTGAGCCTCATCCTCGTCGTGGTCAGCCTCGTGGTCATGGTCTTCAGACGTGACCGTTCCGGCGCGCAGTGAGCGCCGTGCTCGACGCGGACATCCAGCTACGGCTCAGCAGGCTCAGCCTGGACGTGGCGTTCTCCGTGGCCCCGGGTGAGGTGCTCGCCCTGCTCGGCCCCAACGCCTCGGGCAAGTCGACCACGCTGCGCGCCCTCACCGGACTGCTGCCGCTCGACGGGGGCAGGGTGGTGCTCGACGGAACGGTGCTCGAAGACCCCGCCCAGCGCGTCAAGGTCGCGCCAGAGAAACGGCCGATTGCGCTGATGTTCCAGGACTACCTGCTGTTCCCGCACATGAGCGCGGTGGAGAACGTGGCGTTCGGACTGCGCTGCCATGGCGTCGACAAAAAGACCGCGCGCGAGAAGGCGTTGCAGGCGCTGACCCGCCTGGATCTGGCGGAGGCGGCGGAGTCCAGGCCAGGGTCGATGTCCGGCGGCCAGCAGCAGCGCGTGGCGATGGCTCGTGCCCTGGTAACCGATCCGAAGCTGCTGCTCCTCGACGAGCCACTGGCCGCCCTCGACGTCTCGGTCAAGACCACCGTCCGCCGCCTGCTCCGGGACGCGCTGCGCCAGTCCAGGGCGGCGAACATCCTGGTCACCCACGACCTAGTCGACGCCGTTGCCCTCGGTGACCGGATGATCGTGATCGAGGCCGGCGCGGTCGTGCAGACGGGAACCCCGGCCGAAGTGACTGCCAGGCCCAGGTCCGGCTACGTGGCCGACCTGACCGGCGTCAACCTGCTGCGCGGGACGGGGCATGGCACGGTGCTCGACCTGGACGATGGCGCCCAGCTCACCTGCGCCAGTCCCGCGGCCGGCCCCACGTTCGCCGTCATCGCGCCCGCCGCGGTGGCGGTGTCCCGGCAACGGCCAGAAGGAGAGGGGGTGAACACCTGGCGAGGACGCGTCAGCGCGGTCGATCTCATGGGCGACCGCGTCCGAGTCCGCGTCGAGGGGACGCCGGCGATCACCGCCGAGGTCCCGCCCGCGGCGGTCGACCAGCTGAAGCTCGACGAAGGCGGCGACCTGTGGGTGTGTCTCAGCCCGGCCGCCATCACGACATATCCGCAATAACCACCGACAGGAACAGGTCATGAAGCTCAGCGCACGCAACCAGATCCCGGCCCGTGTCACCGGCATCAATGCCGGCGAGGCCATAGCCAACGTGGAACTTGACGCCAACGGGGTCCGCCTGGTGGCCTCGATCACCGTCGAGGCGGTCCGCCAGCTCGGCCTGAAGGAAGGCAGCGAAGTCAGCGCCGTGATCAAGGCGTCAGACGTGATCCTGGCCGTCAGCGGCTGACGACGCGGTGCCCGTCACCCGAAGGTGAACGAGTAGGCCTGCAGCCCCGGCGAGAGGTCGATGGTGACGCTGCCGTCCCGCGCGGGCTGCTGGGCGGCGACGGTGTAGATGTCGGGGGCGCCGGATACCCGGATGACCTTGCTGGTGCCGGCGGAGGAGACGGTGAGCGTGCCAGTGCCGCCGACGTCGAGGTAGACGTCCGAGGCGTGGAAGGCGAGCGCGATCCTGGCGCCCGTGCCCGCGGTGATCGACTGCTGGCCGATGGTCCAGCCGCCGGCGAGGCCGAAGGAGTTGACGGGCACGGTGGCGGGCAGCGTGAACTGCCCGGTCGCGTAGGAGGTGCCGCCGGCGAACCCCTGCTGGCGCTCGGCGCCGAGGTAGGTCTCTTGCGTCTGTTCCGGGTCGTCCGGGGTGACGTCAGGGACGTCGGTCGCCCGCGGCAGGGCGATTCCGGGGTGCGCGGCGAGCAGCAGCTGGCGGATGAACTGCTCCTCGCCGGTGTAGTCGCCTTCCCCGATGGAGATGTGCCTGATCTGGCCAGTGGCGTCGATCAGGTACGCCGCGGGCCAGGACTGGTTGTCGTAGGCGTTCCAGGTGGCGTAGGAGTTGTCGAGCGCGACGGGGAAGGTGAGGCCGAGCCTGCGCACGCCGGCGGCGACGTTGGACGGCACGTGCTCGAAGGCGTACTCGGGAGTGTGCACGCCGACGACCTGGAACCCGTCGGCGGCGTAGTCCTTCGCCCACGCCTCGACGTGCGGGAGCTCGCGCTGGCAGTTGATGCAGGAGTAGGCCCAGAAGTCGACGAGGACGACCTTGCCCTTGAGCGAGGCCATGGTCACGGGCGTTCCGCCGGGAGTGTTCAGCCACTGCTGGATGCCGCTGAACGCGGGCGCCGGGCCGCACTGCTCGAGCCCGGAGCCGCCGTAGAGGGCCGCCGTCTGGCAGTCCTGGAGCGACACGGCGGCGCTCTGGTTCGCCGCCGAGGCGCCCTTCTCCAGTGAGTTTCCCGCGGCCTGCGTGTAGTTCGGGATGTCCCGCTGGATGATGTCGGAGAGGTTGAACGTCAGCGCGACGGCCAGCACGATCATGACAACGCCGCTGACCGCGCGGAAGGCGCCCTGGTGCCGCCGGAACGCCCCGATCCGCTGGGTCATGCCGCGGCCTGCCAGCGCGAACGCGAGCAGCGGTATCGCGGCACCGACGGCAAAGCCCAGGGTGAGGCCCACGGTGCGGAGCCCGATGTGGCCGGTCGCGCCGGCCACGGTGATGGCGGCGAGGACCGGCCCGGCGCATGGCACGAAGACCGCGCCAAGCGCGACCCCGAGAATGAAGCCGCCGCGGCCAGTCCCGGTAAGGCGCTGCGGGAACCGGTAGAAGGGGCGCTCGAGCAGGTGGCCGAGCGCCGGCACCAGCAGCCCGAGCCCGACCAGGACCAGCAGGGCCAGGCCGAGCCAGCGGATCGTGTCGCCGGGCAGGTGCAGGCTGGCCAGGATGAGGGTGCCGAAGAGGGTGAAGACCGCGAAGCTCAGCATGAGGCCGAGGACGACGAGATAGGGCCGGCGCCGCGACAGCCCCGCGTCCTGCCCCGCGCCGCCGCCGAGCAGCACGACGGGAAGCACCGGCAGGACGCAGGGGGACAGGCCCGTGATGATCCCGCCGACGAGGCCGATAAGCACCAGCGTCACGCCGCAACCTTATGCGGGCCGCCGAGTAGGCGCGCCCGGTCGCGCCTAGGCCGCCGAAGGGACCACGCCGAAGCCGTTGCCCTGCGTCCACGTGTCGCCGTCGTCGGCGCTGGTGTAGGCCACCGGGTGGCCGTGCCCGTCCTTGCCGGTCACCACGAAGCGTCCGGTGCCGCCGGAGCCGGCCGTCACCTGCTGCGGCGTGAATCCGGCTCCGTTGATCGTCGTCGCGAAGTGCCAGTTCACGGCGTCATCGGAGGTGTAGACGACGGCCTCGGCGAGGCCGCTGGCGGTCGTGCCAGGCCGCACCGCGATGAAGTGCCCGGCGTCGCCCGCCAGCCCGGCGAACTGCCAGCTCGCGCCGTTGGTCTGCGGCACGACCACGGTGCGCCACTCGGCGCCGAGGTTCAGGCTGCGCCACACGTATGCGCAGGTCTTGCCGCCCTTGTTCGCGGACCCGACAACGAGCGTCACGTTCCAGTCGGTGCCGGCGGCCGTCATCGCGAAGACCTGCTCGCCAGGGACGCTCACGAGACCGAACTGGGCCGCCGTGTGCGCATGCCAGGTCGTTCCGTTCGGGCTGGTCCAGACCATGCCGGTACCCGACTGCGCGGTCCCGGTGGCGAGGTACCCCCAGCTGTCTTTCGTCAGGCCGGTGATCGTCTCGCCGGGTCCGGCGAGCCCGCTGGCGGAGACCAGCGTCCAGTTCACGCCGTCGGGACTGGTCCAGATGGCGTGCGGCCCGAGCCCCACCCAGCCGCCGGGGCCGCCGGCCACCACCGTTGCCTGGTGGCCGGTGACGGGACCGGCCTGACTGCCCATGAACGCCGCGGTCCAAGTCCGGCCCCCGTCGGTCGAGACGCTGAAGGACGGCGTCGCGGGATCCTGCGAGCCCACCGCGACGACGGTGTCGCCGGAAGCGGCGACCTGGCTGAACGCGGGCGCGCTCACCAGGCTGCCGGACACGGTGTCGCTGGACACGCGGTTCCCCGTGTCGGTCGCGGCGCTGGCGCCGCCCCCGTGCGCGTGCACCATGGCCGCCGCCGTCCCGCCGACGGCCAGCGCCAGGACCAGGGGAACGGCGATCCGCACAAGCCGCCGTGACCGCCTCCGTCCGCTGGTCTCGTCCATGGCAGCCTCCACTAACACGCCCGGTTCGCCTAGATGCGTCCGGGATCACCCGCATATGCTTGCTTACATATCGTGATTGCTTCGTCGCTTTCTGTCAAGATGAGATCATCGTGCCCATGGCCAGAATCAGCTACGACGACGACACCGCGGCGGCGTACCAGGAGGTCCGCGAGATCCCGCGCGACGGCCTCGCACAGTGGCGTGACGCGCTCCGGCGTCACCTCAACCCGGTGCCTGGGACGACCCTGGCGGACATCGGCGCGGGCACCGGCACGTTCGCCGCCACCTTCAGCGACTGGTTCGGTCTCGCCGTCCTCGCGGTCGAGCCGTCGGCGGCGATGCGGGCCCAGATCCCGCGCCGGCCGGGCATTCAGGTGCTGGCGGGCGACGCCGGCGCGATCCCAGTGCCGGACGCCTCGGCGGACGGCGCGTGGCTGTCCACCGTCCTGCACCACATCCCCGACCTCGAAGCCGCCGCGCGGGAAATCCGCCGCGTGCTGCGCCCCGGCGCACCGGTGCTCATCCGGCAGGGATTCCCCGACCGGGCCGACTGGGCGGACACCTGGTGGGTGCACCACTGGTTCCCGGAGACCACCAGGACAGTCGCCACCTGGCCCAGCGTCGAGCGGACCTGCGAGGCGTTCGGCGCCGCTGGATTCGGCCTGGACAGTCTCGAGCGGATCTCCGAGACCTACCGGACCAGCCTCGCCGATTTCCTCGCCAAGGCGGACACCTTCCGTCAGGCCGATTCACCGATGCGCGCCCTCACCGAGGAGGAATTCCGCCGCGGCAGGGAGCGCCTCCGCCGCGCCGCTGATAACGCAGCAGAGACCCCGGAGCCTCGAACTTCGTGGCTCGACCTGCTGGTCCTCCGCTGACGGGTTACTGTTATTCGAGGTCAAGTATGGCGCGCAGTGCGACGCTGATCTCCATGAGTTCCTCAGGGGCCAGGCGGCCCGCGAACTCGCCGAGGCGCTGCGGGTCGACTGCGGTGGTCTGCTCGACCAGCACCCGGACATCCCGGCCGGCGAGCTCGACGGTCGGATGGATCATGGATCCGAAGGACTTGGTCGTCGTGGGGGCCACTAGCCACGTGGAGAGGTGGTCGTAGGCGTTGGCCTGGACGACGACGGCGTAGCGCTCACCTTGCTGCTCGTGTCCTTGGGCGGAACGTGGCCTCTTGAGGCGGTAGACGTCACCACGCACGGAGTTCGTCCAGTTCCTCGCGGACCGCGCGGATCTCCGCCTGGTACTCCGGGTTGGCCGCCAGCCGCGCGGCATCAGCGCGCAGGTCTTCCTGCCGCTTATTGTGCGCGGCGATTTCCAGTGCGTTCCTGATCGCGTGGGTGGGGCTGGTGCCGTCTGCAGTGAGGATCGCAAGGTTCTCTGTATCCTCCGCTGTCGGACGAAATGTAATCGGATCCGCCATACGTAAAGTATACATCGGCGGCCCGGCTACCTGGCGCCCGCCAGTCCCAGACGTGCTCGGCGCAGCATACCGGGGTCGAGAAGGGCCGCTTTCGGGGCCGCCACGTCGCCTGTGGTCCAGCGCACGCTGTGCTGGCCGTGCAGCTCTGTAGCGAGCGCCCGGCGCGCCAGGGGGCTGTGCATCCGTTCCTGGGCCAGCCAGACCGCGAACTCGCCGTCCCGGTCGAAGCCGAGCCGCAGCCGGGCGTGCCCAAGGACGTCGTGCACGGCACGGAAGCGGTCGTAGGCTTCCCCCTGGCCGCTGTCCATCAGCGGGTGGCGACGGTCCCCGTCGGCGGCCACGGTGTCGACTTCGAGTATCCGGTCGCTTGTGACAGAGTCGATGAGTTCCTGGGCGTCGCGGTACGGCGTCGGGCAGCTCGTGAAAACGACCCGCACCGGGTGGGGCCGGTCCGGCGCTGTGATCAGCTCGAAGAGCCGGTTGGATTCGGTGACAAGCCGGGCGTAGGCCGCCGCGGTGAGCGGGTCGCGCCGGGAGGGCGCGTCGAGGTAGGCAGCGGCGACTTCGCGGGCGAGCACCGGGTTGACGCGCCGGGTTGGCGCGCCGGGCGGTGGGCTATGCATCGGGACTCCAATCTGGACCGGTCTACTAGGCAGCCTCTCGCCAAATCAGGACATTCGCATCAGTAGATTTACCGACTCTTGGACCGTATGTCCCTGGTCTAGGCGTCCGCCAGCGCCCGTACGTACCAGTCACCGACCGCGTCCGTAAACATGAATCACCGACAAACTTTTTTGTCTTGACATCCGGAGCTGTCGGTGCGAGGGTTGTCGCATGCTAGACGTGGCTGTGATCGACGACCCGGCGGCAGCCGAGGTCTGCATGGACCCGGTGCGGGCCAGGCTGCTTGCCGAACTGGCCGAGCCCGGCTCGGCCACGATGCTGGCCGGGCGGGTCGGGCTCGCCAGGCAGAAGGTCAACTATCACCTGCGGGAGCTGGAGCGGCACGGCCTGATCGAGCTGGTCGAGGAGCGGAAGAAGGGCAACGTCACCGAGCGCGTGCTGCGCGCGACCGCGCTCTCGTACGTGATCTCGCCGGCCGTGCTGGCCGCCGTCCAGCCCGACCCGGCCCGCGCGCCGGACCGGTTGTCCGCCCGCTGGCTGCTCGCACTGGGCGCGAAGCTCGTGCGGGACGTCGGCGCGCTGATCGAGGGCGCCGCCAGGGCCCGCAAGCCGCTGGCGACCTTCGGGCTGGACGCGGAGGTGCGGTTCGCCAGCGCGGCCGACCGCGCCGCCTTCGCGGCGGAACTCACCACCGCGATCACGGCGCTTGTCGGCCGCTACCACGACGAAAATGCGCCGGGCGGCCGCGACCACAGGGTCGTGCTGGCCATTCACCCGAGCCTCAAGACCGACGACACCGAACCTGACCAGAAGGAAGCCTGACATGACGCACGAGTTCGAGATCCGCGATGAGCTCACCCTGGCCGCCGCCCCCGAGCAGGTGTGGGACGCCATCGCCACCGGACCGGGGCTCGACTCCTGGTACATGGGGCACAGCGAGATCGAGCCACGGGTGGGCGGCACGAACCGGCTGGAGATGCCGGGCTACACCCAGGAGTCGACGATCACCGCGTGGGAGCCGGGCCGCCGCCTGGCGTTCCGTGGCGACGACCCGGACGGCACGTTTATGGCCTTCGAGCTCCTGATCGAAGGGCGCGACGGCGGCAGCTCGGTGCTGCGCGCCGTGCACAACGGCCTGCTCGGCGACGACTGGGAGGCGCAGTACGACGGGCTCAGGGAAGGCGACCCGATGCACCTGCGCAAGCTGGCCGCCTACCTGAAGTACTTCCCTGGCCACACCTCGAAGTTCAACCTGTTCCTGGTCGGCCCGCCCGTCGCGGACGACGCCAAGGCCTGGTCGACGTTCGCCGCCGCGCTGTCGGTCGGTGAAATCACCGAGGGTGCGCCGGTGCGGCTGGCTGTGCCGGGACTCCCGCAGGCGGAAGGAGTCATCGACTGCCTGAGCGCACCGCATGTCGTCGGTGTCCATACGCGGGACGGCATCCTGATGCTGATGAAGGGTTATCTGAACATGCTCGTCGTGGAGTACCACGGCTTTTCCGACGATGAGGACGAGAAGGAGATCGAGGCCGCGTACCAGTCGTGGCTGACCACCGCCTTCGGGTAACCGTGATCGCGCGGCGCGCCCTTTACTTCGCGCCCGGCGGCGGAAGCAGCTCGGTCTTGTACTCGGGCGCGAGCGCCCTCGACTTGGCGATGAAGGCCGCCTGCGCATCGGCGTCAAGCGGCGGCGGCGCCTCCGTCCGGGCGCCGACGGGCTGGCCCACCAGGGTGAAGAACTCCTCCTGGCCCGCGGGCGCGCACAGGCACAGCAGCCGCGACGGGGCACCGCCGGCGTTGGTGAACGAGTGCGGGGCGTTGGCCGGCACGTTGATGGTCTCGCCGGCCCGGGCGACGAGCGTCTGGCCGCGGAAGGTCACCTGGACTTCGCCGTCGAGGACCGTGAACATCTCCTCGAAGTCGTGCCGGTGCGGCGGCGGTCCGCCGCCCGGCGGCACGTGCATGTCGATGAGCGTGTACTTCCCGGCGGTCTCCTCGCCGGTGACGAGGATCGTGTACGTGTCGCCGACCAGCCCGATGTGCGGCAGGCTCTGATCCTGGTCCGGCCGCGCCACCGTGAGCTCCCTGGACAGGTCGTCGGGCGGCACTGGCGCTGGATCGCTAGGCATGTCTTGTCTCCTCGCGGTTTATTTTAAGCGGATTATTTCGTCCGTTTAAAGTTTAGCCGGGATTGCCGCCGGTTCGAGGTCTGGTGTAGGAGGGAGCATGACCAGGAAACCCCGGAGCGACGCCGAGGCTAACCGGGACCGGCTGCTGGCCGCGGCCGCCGCCGCGATGACGCGCGAGGGGCGCCACGTGCCGCTGGCGGTCATCGCCGCCGAGGCCGGAGTTGGGGTAGGGACCTTGTATCGCAAGTACGCGGACCGGGATGCCCTGATGCAGGCGCTCGAGTACCGGGCCTACGGGCTGCTCAACCAGATCCTCGATGACATCGCCGGCCGTGACCTGCCCGGACTCGACGCCATCGGGGAATTCCTCGCCCGCACCGTGGAGATCGCCAGCCGGCTGGTCCTGCCGCTGCACGGCGCGCCGCCGCTGGTGACCACGGAAGCGGTAGCGGCGCGCCAGCAGATCAACGACCGCCTCGATGGTTTCATCGCGCGCGGCCGGGCCGACGGCACCGTCGCCGCCGCCGTCAACGCCACCGACATCATCGTCTTCAGCGCCCTCATCACGCAGCCCTTGGCTCACGGCCCGGACTGGGAGCGGCTGGCCGCGCGCCAGCTCGCCATCTTCCTGAACGGGATAGCGGGTAGCGGCCAGCGGAGTATCCCCGGACCGCCGGTCACCCGTGAGGACATCGAGGCCGCGTTCGAGGGAACCGCGGATTAAGGGTCCAGCCGCCGCGACCGGGACACTGGCTCACTTGCCACTGGTGACGACCGCCGAAGGCCCCAGCGGCGGAATGTACTTGTAGTGGTACAGATGCGGGATGACGTGGTTAATGACCTCGGGGGCGAGCAGGGCGATTGCCGCCAGCCCGACAAGCAAGCCACCCGCTGCCAGCTTGGAGACGTTGGTGATGCGTCCCACGTTGAGCCGGAGGCTTCCGGTGCGCGCCTTCCAGCCGAGGTACTGGCCGACGACAATGGCCAGGAACGCCTGAATGACAATGGCGATGAAGATTTCATGCAGGGGCAGGTTGTGGAATGGGAGCGTGAAGCCTATTACCAAGTCATCCACACTGGTGGCAATGCCGAGGCCGATAATGGAGAGGCCGGTCGCGGTGACCATTGCCCTCAGCTTGCCTGCCTCATCGTCGTCGTCATCATCGTCCTCATTGAGGCACTCGTCCAGCATCCAGATGCCAATGGCGCCGACGACTAGCGGGACGATAACCGGGTCGATATACCGGCCGAAGAAAGAATACTCGAGGACGTCGCCTGCGTGACTGAGGCTGGCCGCGTGAATCTGGACAGCATTGGCAGGGGTGCCGTCGATGAGCAAGTTGGAGGCGACGCCGGTTAGGTGAGTCAGTGGCGTCCCCAGTGCCATCCCGACCAGCGGCATTCCGATCTCGAACGCCAAGAACAGCACGCTGATGCGTATTCGCCGCGCGCGAGTCAGGCGCAATTCCCCCAGCACGCCAATTGAGAGGGCGAAGACGTCAAGGCACAAAGGCAGGGTAAGGCCCAGCACTGTGAGCCATTGTCGCATGTCCCTCCCTTTGTTTCTTGTTGCCTCCAGAATCTGGGACTCTTACTCATATCACAAGACGGACACGAGCGCAGGCTTTTTATAAATTTGTAATAAGTTGCCGGGCGGGGCCGGTAGATCTTCCAGGTTTCCCGCCTCAATACCAACTGGTTGTTCTACCCTTTCACTGCGGGGGAGCACGGGTGGACGTGGAGGTGGAGGTGGACAGCGCGAGCCGGTCCGCATGGCACCGCATGCGGAGACGTGGCTGGACGCGTGTTGCGGCCCAGCTCGCCGCGCCAGTGACGCTGGGCTTGCTGATCGGCGGGACGCTGGCGTACCAGGCGGGCTCGAGCAACAACGCGGTTCACCCGGTGCCCTTGGGCGCTGTGCCGACCCCGACTCCCTCCTGGGTCAAGCCTTCGGCGGTTCATGGCGCTGTGGAGCCCGCGACTGGCCACTGGATTAATTCTCCGGCGCCGACCGCGACTGCTTCAGCGGTGCCGACGCCGACTCCAGTGGCGACCGCCAGCGCGTCCGGGAGGTGAGGATTGGCCAGGAGCGAGACGACGCCCGTTGAGGACGTAGACGAAGCCGAACAGTTCGCGCGTGCGGACGATGACGATGACGCGAGCCGGGCCGTCCCGGCAGCCTGGCGGAACAAGGGCTTCAGGCTCTCGGTGATCGCCGCGGCGTTCGTCCTCGCGGCGGGGCTCAGTTTCGGCGTCGGCAGGCTTTTCGGGCTCGGCAACATGGAGATTCGCTCGGCGATTCCCGCGCCGCTGAAGGGTGATGACATCTTCGTCGAGAGCCCGGAGGGGATCGCTCAGGACAACCTGT
>Ga0335072_10004037_pt1 | contig 21933 bp, 15 predicted proteins | sample Lox_Sample_21_FD_206725 | JGI IMG/M metagenome (GOLD analysis project Ga0335072, IMG submission 206725) | Soil microbial communities from Loxahatchee National Wildlife Refuge, Florida, United States - Lox_Sample_2.1 | ecosystem: Environmental > Terrestrial > Soil > Wetlands | place: USA...
GCATCGAAGAACACAAACTCCCGCTCGAAGCCTTCCAGTGGTATCTCGACCTGCGCCGCTACGGATCCGTCCCGCACTCCGGCTTCGGAATGGGCATCGAGCGCGCCGTCGCCTGGATCTGCGGCCTCGACCACGTGCGCGAGACCATCCCTTTTGCGCGAACCCTGAACCGAATTTATCCCTAAGAAGAATTAGCAGGAAGCCTTTCTATGTCACGTGCAAGTGAAACCATCGCTGCGGAAAAAACTTACAGGGGAGTCCAGTCTCTCCCGCCGCGCAGAATTAAAGTCATCGGCGTACCCCTCGACCTCGGAGCCTCGCGCCGCGGCGTCGACATGGGTCCATCCGCCGTCCGCGTTGCCGGACTCGAAGCGCGCCTCGAAGCGCTCGGCCACGAAGTTCACGATGGCGGCAACATCGTCGTCGACATCGCCGAAACAAAACACGTCGGCGAACACAACGCGCGTTACCTCAAGGAAATCACCGACACCTGCACCAAAGCCGCGGAGATGGTCGAGCATTCGCTCGAAGAAGGCATGACCCCCGTCATCCTCGGCGGAGATCACTCCGTCGCCGCCGGCAGCGTTGCCGGAGTCGCCGCCTTCTATCGTAAGCAGCACCAGCGCATCGGCCTCATCTGGATCGACGCCCACGCCGACCTCAACACGCCCGAAACTTCGCCCAGCGGCAACGTCCACGGCATGCCGCTCGCCGCGCTCCTCGGCCTCGGCCCCGCGCCGCTCGCCAACATCCTCGGCTTCAGCCCCAAGGTCGCGCCCGAAAACACCGTCATCATCGGCGTGCGCGACATTGACGCCACGGAAAAAGAAAACATCCGACGTGCCGGAATCACCGAGGTCTACACCATGCGCGACATCGACGAGCGCGGCATGCGCACCGTGATGGAAGAAGCCCTCCGCGCCGCCGGACGCGGCACCGCCGGCTACCACATCTCGCTCGACATGGACTGGATCGACCCCGAAGACGCCCCCGGCGTCGGTACCCCCGTCCGCGGCGGAGCCACCTATCGCGAAGCCCACCTCGCCATGGAGATCATCGCCGACCACGGCCGCATGGTCAGCTTCGAAATCGTCGAAGTAAACCCCGTAATCGACGAACACAACCGCACCGCCGACCTCGCCGTCGAACTGATTTCCTCAGCCTTTGGGAAGAAGATTTTATAGATGAAAAAACTCCGCATCGGCGTCCTCTTTGGCGGCCGCAGTGGCGAGCATGAGGTCTCGCTGCTCTCTGCCGCCTCCGTGCTTAAGGCCATCGACCGCAGCAAGTACGAGGTTGTCCCCATCGGCATCACCAAACAGGGGCAATGGGTCACTGCCTCGGACGCGCACCGCCTGCTCTCCGGAGAATCCACCCCATCCGAACGCCATCTCCGCGCCGGAGATCCCGAAACCACATCCGCCGCCGCCGTCCTTGCCCGTGGAGAGTCCGTCATCGTGCCGCCCGTACCCTCCGCTGGCCAGACCGGAGCGCTCGTACCCTTTGAAACCCATGCCGGCGCGCTCGCCCATCGCGGTGCCGATCAGGTCCTCAACCTCGACGTCATCTTCCCCGTCCTTCACGGAACCTTCGGCGAAGACGGAACCATCCAGGGCCTTTTCGAGCTGGCCGGAATCGCCTACGTCGGCTCTGGAGTCCTGGGTTCAGCCACCGGCATGGACAAGGATGTGATGAAGCGCCTCTTCGCCGCCGCAAAGCTGCCCATCCCGAAACACGTCAGCTTCCTGCGCGCCGATTGGGAATCCGGCCCGAAAAAAACCATCGCCAAAATCGAAGCCGCACTCAAATATCCGCTCTTCATCAAGCCCGCCAACTTGGGCTCCTCCGTCGGAATCACCAAAGCCCACGACCGCAAAGAGCTCACCCCTGCCATCGATCTCGCCGCTAGCTACGACCGCAAAATCGTCGTCGAGCAGGCCGTCGGAGGCAACCGCGGCAAGGCTCGCGAGCTTGAAGTCGCCATCCTCGGCAACGACCATCCCCAGGCCTCCGTCGTCGGCGAAATCGTCCCCGGCAAAGAGTTCTACGACTACGAGGCCAAGTACCTCACCGAGGGCTCCGACCTCATCCTCCCAGCCAAAATCACCAAAGCCCAGAGCAGGCAGATTCAGCAGATGGCCATCGCTGCCTTCCGCGCCTGCGACTGCTCTGGTCTGGCCCGCGTCGATTTCCTCATGGACCCCGGCAAGTCCCAGCGCATCTATCTGAACGAGATCAATACGCTGCCAGGATTCACCTCCATCAGCATGTACCCCAAACTTTGGGCCGCCTCTGGCGTCTCATATAGAGACCTCATCGACCGGCTCATTCAGTTGGCTCTGGAGCGCCGCGCGGAGAAAGATCATACCAGTTACAGCCGCTGAGGGGCACAAAAATGCTTCTCGCGGTGTCAAAATAAAGGGGATAGCTGTTTTCCCATCGAAAGGAACCCTGCCGCCGATGACTTTGATGGATGCTCCCCAGTACAACGCCCGCCGCGAGCGTCTCAACCGGAACCTTTTGATCACCGCCATCGTGGTGGCCGTCCTCGCTTTCGTTGGAGGGGTCTCTTTCTACCTCGACATGCCCTGGCAGCTCTGGCACTGGCCTTCGGATCACCGCATCAACCGGTTCTTCTCGACGGTTGAGTCCGGCAACCTCGAGAAGGCCTATGCCCTTTGGAACAACGACCCCAACTGGCAGCAGCATCCCAACCAGTACGCTTCCTACGACTTCACGCAGTTCCAGAAGGACTGGGGCTCGGCCAGCGACTACGGCGTCATCAAATCTCACAAGATCATCGTCGCCAAGTCCGTAGGCAATGGAGTCGTGATGGGAGTCGACATCAATGGCGGCAAAACCCCGATTTTTTTGCGCGTCGATAACAAAACCAAAACCATCGGCTTCTCCCCGGTTGAGCTCTACATTGGCCCTTAACGCCGACAAGTCTATCCCGGCTACTGTGCATCCGATTTGGTTCGGTCTGGTCAGGCCAGACCGCGCCACTCCAGCTCCACCATCTACGCACCCGCCATGTAAAATAACTTCAACAAAATGACTCCAGGCTTTTCGACTCCCTCTCGCTCTCGGCTCATCCTCCTGCTTGCGCTTTCACTTTCCATTGCCGCCCTGGCGCAAACCAAACCCGCAGCTCAGCCCCAGACGCAGCCCCAGGCACAAACGCCGCCAAATGCGGTGCCGAAGGTCCAGACGCAGAGCGATAACGGCAAGCAGCAGTACACCATCACGCAGCAGGTCAACGAAGTCGATCTGGTCTTTACCGTCACCGACAAGCACGGACACTTCATCAAGAATCTCAGCCAGAGCGATTTTGCCCTGCTCGACAACCAGAGAGCCCCGGAGCGCGTCTACAGCTTCACCCGCCAGACCAATCTGCCTCTACGGGTCGGCATACTCATTGACACCAGTACCTCTATCCGCAGGCGCTTCCAGTTTGAGCAGCAGGCATCCATCACATTTCTTCAGCAGACGATCAAGCCTGAGACGGACAGGGCCTTTGTCATGGGCTTCGACGTAACACCCGATTACAAACAGGACTGGACCAACAATCTCGACCTGCTGACCCAGGGCATCGACGGGCTGCGCCCCGGCGGCGGCACGGCCCTCTATGACGCCGTCTACAGCGCCTGCCGCGACAAGCTGCTCGACGTAGCGCGCGGACAGGAGCCGGTCCGCAAAGCCATGGTCCTCATCTCCGATGGCGACGACAATCAGAGCCATGCCTACCTCGACGACGCCATCAAGGAGTGTCAGCGCGCCTCAACCATCGTCTACAGCATCAGCACCAACACCAGCCCCAGCCGCGATCGCGGCGACGAGGTGCTCCAGAAGATCGCCGAAGCCACAGGCGGGCGCGCCTTTTATCCCAGAAGCCTTGAGGATATGCCCTCCAGCTTCCAGGCCATTCAGGAGGAGCTCCGCAGCCAGTACGCTCTGATTTACAAGCCGGCGGATTTCGTCGACAACGGGGCCTTCCGCACGATTTACCTCTTCTGCCTCGACCGTCGCTACAAGGTCCGGGCCATGAAGGGATATTTCGCACCCAAGCCGCAATCGTAGAGATCACGAAAGCCATCAACCCGAAGACGGGAAAGCAATGAGGACTGGCGCCATTCGTCGTGTCAGGTCTGGTCCAGCAGCCGTACCAACTCCGCCTCGTCAATTACCTTCACGCCCAGCTCGCGCGCCTTGTCCAGCTTCGACCCGGCATCGTCCCCGGCCACTACATAGTGCGTCTTCTTGCTCACCGATCCCGAAACGCGCCCGTTCGCGGCCTCGATCTTCGCCTTTGCATCTTCGCGAGACAGATTCGGCAGCGTGCCCGTCAGCACAAACGTCAACCCTTCAAGCTGCGACGACTTCTTCCGCTTCTCGGCTGTAAACGTAAGCCCCGCCTTGCGCAGCCGTTCAATCAAAGCGCGGTTCTTCGCCTCGTCAAAAAACTCGCGAATCGCCTGCGCCACCCTCGGCCCCACTTCGTTCACGCGTTCCAGCTCTTCGGCGGACGCCTCCATGAGCGCATCCATCGACCCGAACTCCTCCGCCAGCAGTTGCGCCGTTCTCTCGCCGATAAAGCGAATGCCCAGCCCGAACAGCACGCGATTCAAGGAATTCTGCTTTGATTTCTCAATCTCCGCCAACAGTGTCTCCGCCGATTTCTTCCCGATGCGTTCGAGCGATAGCAGCTGCTCTTCATTGAGCCAATACAGGTCCGCGATGCTCTTGACCATTTTGCGATCCAGCAGTTGCGTCACGACCGCCTCGCCCAGTCCCTCAATATTCATCACGCTGCGCGCGGAAAAGTGCAGCAGGCTCTCGCGCAACCGCGCCGGACAATCCACATTCACGCAGCGGTAGTCGACCTCGCCCTCTGCGCGCACAATCTCGCTGCCGCAGACCGGGCAATGAGTTGGAAACCGAAACTTCTTCTTCCCGCGCGGATGGTCTTTATCTTCGACCACCTCGACCACCTTCGGAATCACATCCCCGCCGCGTTCCACCTTCACCCAGTCGCCGATCAGCAGCCCCAACCGCTGAATCTCGTCCGCATTGTGCAGCGTCGCCCGGCTCACCGTCGTGCCTCCAATAAATACCGGAGTCAGCACCGCTACGGGCGTCAGCTTTCCGGTCCGCCCCACCTGCACCCGGATGTCTTCCACCTGCGTGATGCCGGCGCGCGCTGTGAATTTATACGCCACCGCCCAGCGCGGAGCACGTCCCGTATATCCCAGCCGCTGCTGTACCTCCGTCGAATCAATCTTGATGACGACTCCGTCGATTTCGTAACCGAGACTGTTACGTTTTTCCTCTGCGCGTTGAATAAACTCCGTGACTTTGTCAAAACTCTGTACCGCCTCGCGATGCGTGTTTACGCGAAACCCGGCCTCCGCCAGCGCTTCAAGCGCCTCTGACTGCTCTTCGAAAAGACTGTCGCCCGTTTCTGTCAGCGCAAAGTATGCATAAAAATCCAGCCGCCGCTGCGCCACGATGTTCGGCTCTAGCGTGCGAATCGTCCCCGCCGCCGCGTTGCGCGGATTCGCCGCCGGAGCCAGCCCCTGCGCCTCGCGCTCCTCGTTCATTTTTGCGAACGCCGTGAACGGCATTACCACCTCACCGCGTACCTCGAAATTCACCGGAAGCTTCGCCTTCTTCAGCTTGGCGTACGACATCGATAGCGGAACCGACCGTATTGTCCGCACATTGCCGGTCACATCCTCGCCAATCGTTCCATCCCCGCGCGTTATCCCGCGCTGCAAATGAGCCGAGCCGCTCGCGCCCTCGCGATAATGCAACGCCATTGACAACCCATCCAGCTTGTACTCGCAGACATATGCAATCGCGGCTCCCTCGCCGGCCAGCTCCCGCACGCGCCGGTCCCAGTCACGCAGCTCCTCTTCACTGTTCACGTTGTCCAGTGACAACATGGGCCGCGAATGCGCAACCTTCAGGAACCCCTCTTTCGGCTTGCCGCCTACGCGCTGTGTCGGCGAGTCCGGAGTCACCAGTTCAGGATGCTTCGTCTCCAGCGCCTTCAATGCGCGCATCAGCACGTCATACTCGGCGTCCGTGACCTCCGGCGCATCAAGGCCGTAATACAAGTAGTCGTGGTGCCGGATCTTTTCCCGCAGCTTCTCAATCTTCTGCTCGACCGCCGCTTTGCTCATGGAAGGATTCTAATGAAATAGCCGGCAGAATTCGCCCGCCGCGCCTGTCCTGTTGTCGCGGGCGATATACTGAACTCCGACCAACGGGAGGGCCGCGCGAAGCCGTTGCCCCTGTGGCAAACAGTGGAGCCAGTTACTCACTTCCTCACCGGAGCCTGCCTCAGCCGCGCGGGATTCAACCGCAAGGCCGCATACACCACGCTCGCTATGACGCTTGCCGCCGAGGCTCCCGACCTCGATGTGCTCTGGGGGGTGCGCGGCCCCGTCGCCGCGTTCCAGCACCATCGCGGCATCACGCACACCTTTATTGCGGCGCCGGTGATCGCGCTGGTCACCGTCGGCGTCGTCTGGCTCATCGATCGCTGGCGCAAAAAGCCTCCCGCCGCCTCCAACAATCCAGCCCCCCGCTGGGGCCTGCTCTGGTTCTTCTCGCTTCTCGCCGTCCTCAGCCACCTGCTTCTCGACTACACCAACAACTACGGCCTGCGCCCGTTCTTCCCCTTCAACCCTCACTGGTACGCTCGCAGCATCGTCTTTATCTTCGACCCCGTGATGTTTCTCGCGCTGCTGGCTTCTTTTTTTATGCCCTGGATCTTAGGTCTCACCGACCGCGAGATTGGCGCGCGCCGCACCCGTTTTCGCGGCCGTGGATGGTCGATTGCCGCTCTTGTCCTGATCGTGCTCTGGTGGTCGCTGCGCAATGCAGAACACGCTCACGCCATCGAACTCGTCCGGAACGGAGACTATGTGAGTGAGCCCATCACGCACATCAATGCTGAGCCTTCCATGGTCGATCCCTTTGCCTGGCGCGTCATCGCCGAGACCCACGACTACTATCGCGTCATCGAGGTCCACACACTCCACAACGACGTTGCATCCGACACCGCCGAAACCATCTATAAGCCGGAGGTCACGCCGGCCGTTGCCGCAGCCAAGCAGTCATATCTCGGCCGCGTCTATCTCGATTGGTCTAAATTTCCTGTCGTCACCGATATCGGCAACGCCTCCGCGCCCGGGGCATGGCTACCTCAGCCGGGCTGGCACACCGTGGAATTTCAGGATCTTCGCTTTGACGACATGGGATTTGGAGGCGGTGAAGGCGGCAATCCGCTCGCTGCCTGGGCATATATCGGCCCTGGCAACGAGGTCGAAGGCATGTTCATGAGCGGACATCAGCAGAAGTAGCCCGGGAAGCACGACGCCCGCAATTTATACTGGACACTGGCCTCCATGAGCGAACCACAAAGAGAAAACGAACGCGTCACCATTGATGACGTAAAGCGTGTGGCCGAGCTTGCGTACCTCGAGCTGACGGCGAGCGAAGTGACTCGAATGCAGCGCGACCTCAACGCAATCCTTGACTATGTAGCGCAGTTGAACGAGCTGGATACCTCCGCCGTTGAACCCATGGCGCAGGTGTCTGAGGTCCTCGGTGGTGTGCCGTCCGCATTACGCGCCGATGTTCCGACTCCCTCGCTGCCGCGCGATCGCGTTATGGCCGCCGCGCCGGAGACGGACGGGACCTTCTTTAAAGTCCCGAAGGTAATCGAACGCTAGCTCTCGCCCTTGACGAATTTACGGACAGCAGCATGACAAAAGTTGATACCGCACTCCCGACCATTCACGATCTGCGCGCAGCCCTCATCGCCCGCAAGGCCGCAGCCACTCAGACCGCGCTGGCCTGCTTCGAGCGCATCGAAGCCCAGGATAAGATCATCCACGCTTTTCTCGCACTCAACCGCGAAGGCGCTCTGAAGAAGGCCTCGGAGATCGACGCGACAGCGGCCAAAGGTGAGCCCCTCCCCGCGCTCGCTGGAGTCCCCATCGGTATAAAGGACGTGCTGGTACAGGACGGCCTTCCAGCCACCGCGGGCTCAAAGATTCTCGAGGGGTACATGCCTCCTTATACGGCAACCGCCGTCCGCCGCCTAGCCGATGCAGGCGCGGTCCTGCTGGGCAAACTGAACTGCGATGAATTCGCCATGGGTTCCTCGAATGAGAACTCCGCCTACGGCCCCGTGCGCAACCCTCACGCTACCGAACGTGTTCCCGGCGGATCGTCGGGCGGTTCGGCCGCTGCGGTTGCCGCCGGAATGGCCATGGCTACCCTGGGCACGGATACCGGCGGCTCTATTCGCCAGCCTGCGTCCTTCTGCGGAGTGGTTGGGGTGTTGCCGACTTACGGTCGCGTCTCGCGTTATGGATTGATCGCCTTCGCTTCATCGCTCGACCGTATTGGCCCGTTCGCCATGACTGTGCGCGACGCGGCCACGGTGCTCGGCGTCATCGCCGGACACGACCCCTGCGATGCAACCTCTTCACTGGAACCCGTTCCGGACTACACGGCAAACATCGACGCCGGTGTGCGTGGCCTGCGGCTGGGCGTGCCCGTGGAGTATTTCGCCGAGGGCCTCGATCCTGAAGTACGCCGCGCGGTTGAGGCATCCATCGAACAATTGCGCGCAGCTGGTGCGGAGATCAAACCCATCTCTCTGCCGCACACGCGCTACGCCGTGCCCACCTATTACGTCATCGCAACCGCCGAGGCCAGCGCTAACCTTGCCCGCTTTGACGGCGTACGCTACGGCTATCGCGCCCCCGGCTCCAACACGCTCTCGGCGATGTATCGCTGCTCACGCGAGGGCGGATTCGGCCCCGAGGTCAAGCGCCGCATCATGCTCGGCACGTACGTCCTGAGCGCGGGCTATTACGACGCCTATTATAAAAAAGCCCAGCAGGTTCGCCGCCTGCTGACCAATGACTTCCTTGCGGCGTTCAATGAAGTCGACGCCATCCTCACGCCGACCGCGCCCACTCCGGCCTTCAAACTGGGCGAAAAGGTCGACGACCCCATGTCCATGTACCTTGCCGACATCTACACCGTCACGGCAAGCCTCGCCGGCATCTGCGGAGTCTCCGTTCCCTGCGGCCAGTCGCGCGAAGGCCTGCCTATTGGCATGCAGGTCCTCGGCAAGCACTTCGACGAAGCAACGATCTTTCGGGTCAGTCAGGCTGTCGAGAAGCTTCAGGGCGGTAGAGATAGGTGAACCGCATCAACGGCTAGTCCCAAGATCTGCGGAAGTCCCGGCGCGAAGCGGTTGCCTGGACGGCACCTAAGGCAACCGGCATATCTTCGCCACCGCATTCTCGTATGGGCACGGGAAGCTCGTCACCGCATCTGCGCGCAACAGGAGCCACGTCACGCCAAACGGCTTCAGCCGGGAGATGCGCTGCTCATCGCTCATGCCGTTGATTCCGATCTGCGCATCGCGCTGCGCAGCCCATTCATCAGCAATGGCAGGATTCACGACCGCCGCGACTCCCTGATCTTTATCATCGGCCAGCAGGCTGCGCTCTGTTGTCGCTCGAAAGCCCTGCATGTCTTCGTCTTTGTAAACGACCAGATCCGGATCGGCGGCAAAAACCGCGTTGGCGGGAGTGTTTCTGCGTATCCAGGAATACGCCTGCACCCATTGATTGCGCGGGCGCATCCCGGGCAACTCGATATGCGCTGAATCCGGATACGTGGCGCGCTGCGCCGCAAATAAGCCTCCGGCTCCGGCCGCGAGCAGAACGAAAACCAACCAGCGGGTGCTTTGCCGGTACCAGAGCACCTTCCCCAGCCACCCGCCCAGCAGCAGTATTCCCAGAACATAAAGAATGTGGAAGCTGCGCAAAATCTGTACCCGCACCAACAGATACGGTCCGGAGGAATGTACGAACAAGAATGCGGCCAGCGTGCTCGAAATCCCCAGCACAACACACGCAAAGCAGAGCTTGCCGATGCGGCTCCCAGCCTCCGAACGGTAGACCGCCAGCGCAAAAAGTGCGATCGGTGCGATCAGACCGAAATCCTCATACCATCGCCATTCTGCCGGATACAAAAATGACCTCCCTCGGCTGTGGATCGCCTCAAAGTACCCATGGGAAACCGGAGTGTGCCACGTGGCGAGCGCTACAAGACCAACGGCAGCAATGCCGGCTATCCCTAGCAGAACCGCCGCGCGCGCGCTCACTCGATCCGCTAGGACATACAGAAGCACGAGTGCCGCAAGATAAAGAACCATGAGGGGATGCATAAGCCCCACGGCAGCTACAAACAGTGCCGCCAGTCCCCATCTGCGATTGAGCGCAGCCGCCATCGCAAACAATCCGAGCGGCGTCGAAAACGAGCGCGACGTCATATAAGGATCCATCAGGGCCAGCGCCGTCGCAGCCGCGGGCATCGTGAAGCAGGCAGCCGCGAAAGCAACTGCGGACCAGCGCTCCGCCTTGTATGTAAACAAACTTCTGGCCACGCTCCAGCAGCCGAGCAGGTAGAGATAAATGGACACAAGATAGGTGACCAGCAGCACAATCGCCGGCGGCACATGCGTAATCCGGATCACGCCCGCCAGTAGATGCGCGAAAACTGAGAAATGCGTGTTTGCCATCACAAACGGTGCATCCGGTCGATAGAGCGCCGGGGCTACGAGCTTGCGGATTCCGGCTATATAAATTCCAGCGTCGTCCGCAAAGGGGTGATAGCCGTGAATCAGCAGGACGCAAGGCGTAAGCGCAGCGAGGCGCAGCAGCGTCGAGCTACTGTAGAGAGCGTCGCGCGTAACCGCGACCGGCGAATCTAACACAGTTTGCGGCATGATTAAGGAATGTCGATTCTCTCAAGTATCTTGTTGGTTTAGACGCTAAAAAACAGATCAGCGACGAAACTTGCCACACGATTTGAGAAACTTTATCGCATCGCATCAGGGGAAGGCGATCGATTCCTGAACGCTCGACCATCGTCATGGCAATTGCGTGCGATTCCACCCTCCTCCGAGTGCCTTGATCAACTGCACGCTGGCGGCAAATTGGCGCGTGGTGATATCTTCTTGCGTCCGCTGGTCGGTCAGCTGCTCGGTCTGCGCCGTGAGCACTTCAAGATACGTGGTAACTCCGCCTTTGTAGCGGTTGGTGCTGATCTGGAGCGATCGCTGTGCGGCCTGCACGGCCACCGCCTGTGTCTCCGCTTCGTTGTTCAGAATGCGCAGCGCGGCCAGGTTGTCCTCAACTTCTTGAAACGCATTCAGTACGCTCTGACGGTAGTTCGCGGCCTGCTCTTCATAAGCATCGCGGGCCTGATCGGTAATCGCGTGGCGGCGCCCTGCATCGAAGAGCAGCTCTATCGCGGAGCCGCCCAGCGACCACAGGGCGCTTGGCCCCTGAATCCAAGTGCCGGCATTGGCGCTCTCAAATCCGCCCGTGCCGCCAAGTTGGATGTTCGGATAGTAGGCGGAAATCGCAATGCCGATCTGCGCATTGGCCGCGTCGGCGCGGCGCTCAGCGGCGGCAATGTCCGGGCGCCGCTCCAGCAACTCCGACGGCACGCCCGCCGGGATCGCGGGCAAAGTTAGCGTAAGCGGCGCGGGAACCAGCGAGAAGGTCGAGGCCGGCTGACCGGTGAGCGTTGCAATGGCATGCTCATACTGCGCGCGCGCGACTCCCACATCGATGGCCTGCGCCTTGACCGTCTCAAGCTGAGTCTCGGCTTGCGCCACGTCCACTTCCGTGACAACGCCGCCCTTGAAGCGAATCTGCGTCAAGTGCAGATAATCTGCATCGGCCTTTACCGTGTTATTCAGCAGCTGCTGCTGCGAGTCGAGGCCGCGCATCTCGAAGTAGTCGGTCGCCAGTTCGGCATGAAGGCTGAGCGCTACATTCGCAAGATCGGCCGCGCTCGCCTCGGCATTGGCGCTCGCCGCCTCCACACTGCGCCGCACCTCGCCCCAAAGGTCCGGCTCCCACAACACCTGCCCTTGCAGATTAAAGGTGTTGTACTGATAGTTCGTAGAGCCGCGCAGTGTATTGGGCTGGTTGTAAGACTCGCGGGTTCGCGAGATCGAAGGCCCGGCGCTAAGCGTCGGGTAATAGTTCGAGCGAGCGATTCGAATCTCCTCGCGCGCCTCAAAATACTGCTCCGTTGCCGCCTTCAGCGTCTGGTTCGAAACCTCGATTTTCGCTTCTAACGCATTCAATTCGGGATCGTTATAAAGCTCCCACCACTTGCCCTTGATCTGGGCGTCACTCGGCTGAGCCTGCTTCCAGCTACCATTAGGCGGGTTGGGCGGAGGCAGTTCTTTGTACGCCACCGGTGGAGACGGAATCGACGGTTGATGGTAGTTTGGGCCAGCCACGCAGCCCGCAAGCGCAGTAAGACATAGCAAGCCCGCGATCCGCAACACCGACTTCACGGTCACTAATTCCCCTCCGGTGATCCGCTGCCTCTGTCCGGTCGTTGCGGCTGCTCCCGCTCTTGCGGCTGCACCACCTGCACCGTTTCGCCGTCGATCAGAGAATCGGGAGGAGACTGAATGACCTCATCATCCGGCTGAAGCCCCTCGACCACTTCAACGGTATTGCCGTCATCCCGCCCAATCGTAATCGGGATCAGTTGGGCCTTGTTCCCGTTCACAACAATGCCCACCCTCAGCCCTTCTGACCGAAACATCAGCGTTGATACCGGCAGAATCAGAGAGGGCCGCGTGTTGTCCAGCTTGAAGTGAACCTGCGCATAGGCTCCCGGATAAAGCTCGCCGGTGGGATTCTTCACATCCACCTCTACCAGCAGCGTGCGCGATGCGGGATCGATGGCCTTGGCCGTGCGAACGATCTTGCCGTTGAAGGTGCGCCCGGGAAACTCTGCAAGTGTCAGCGTCGCCGGCACTCCCGGGACACACGCTGGGGAGTAAATCTGCGGCACGTTGACATATACGCGCAGCACGCTTTCCTGCGAGAGATGGAACAACTCGTGCGTAGCTCCTGAATCGATCAGCGTGCCGATATCGACGTTGCGCGCGGTTACGGTTCCGTCGAAGGGCGCATAGATTTTTTCGAATCCCACCAGCTGCTCCAGCCGTTGCACGTTTGCCAGCGCCGACTTCACCTGCGTGTTGGTGGACGCAGCCTGCGTGGTGAAGTTGTCCGTATCTTGTGTGGAGACGGCGTTATTCTTAAGCAGGTCCTGGTAGCGTGCCGCCTGAATCTTCGCATTGCTCGCATTCGCTTCTGCCGTGGCCAGGTCGGCCTTCGCCTGCGCCAGTTGCTTGTCGACCTCAGGGCTTTCGATCACGGCCAGTAGTTGGCCCTGCTTCACACGCGCGCCAATGTCGAAGTACCACTTCTTCAGGTAGCCGTCCGTGCGCGCATAGATGCCGGAGTCGATATAAGCCTCCATATTGCCCGGCAGTACCACCTCCTGCGAGGGCTGGCCCATCTTCGGCTTCGCTACCACCACGCTCGGCGCCGCAAGCGCATCCGTTTGTTGTTGCAGCTTTGTGCGGGCGCGCAGCCGGGGCACAATGCCCAGAACGGCAATGACCACGGCAGCCACGAGCACAACAAAGAGCAGCACCAGCGCCTTGGGTCCCGAGATAGGTGGCCGCTCGTTACCGGAGTCCTGCGTCGGCGAATGTTCGGTCATAATCGATTAGCTCTCCGCCATCACTGGCTGATTCTGCTGATTCTTATGGTGCCGCGCTTCCCGCTCTCTGCGCCGCCGTTCCAGCCGGCCATGTACAACACTGAAAAACGTCGGCACAAAAAACAGCGTTGAGACGGTCGCAAACAGTAGGCCGCCAATCACAGCGCGCCCCAGCGGAGCATTCTGCTCGCCGCCGTCGCCCAGTCCCAACGCCATCGGCACCATGCCGATAATCATCGCCAGTGCCGTCATCAGCACCGGACGAAAGCGCACAAAACCCGCGGTGAGCGCGGCTGAGCGCGCATCGCCTACCGTCTCCTCAAGCTGCTCGCGGGCAAAGCTGATTACCAGAATTGAGTTCGACGTGGCCACACCCATGCACATAATGGCTCCCGTAAGCGCGGGTACGCTGATGCGTGTATGCGTGATAAACAGAAACCACACAATGCCGGCGATCGCAGCGGGGAGCGCGGAGATGATAATGAATGGATCGAGCCACGACTGAAAATTGACCACGATCAGCAGATAGACCAGCAGAATCGAGAAAATCAGGCCGCTATATAGGCCTCGGAATGAAGTCCGCATGGTCTGCACCTGTCCTCGGACAACAATCTGCGAACCGCGCGGGAGCCGGCTCTTCGATTCCGCGATGATCTTTTCGATCTTCCGGTCCACGCTGGCCAGATCGGTGTTCACAACATTTCCGTAAATATCGATCACCGGCGCAATGTTATAGTGGTCCACCACACCCATCTCATCGCCCGGTTTGATCGTGATCAGATTTCCGAGAATCTGCACCGGCTTTCCACCCATCCGTGCGTCGCCCGTCCGCGGAAGCGTGCTCGCCGCCCCGGTGATCGGGATATTTTTCAGGTCCTGTAGCGTGTCGAGCGAATACTCCGGCGACTGCACGGCAATGTCGTAGCTCACGCCATTTCTCGGATCAAGCCAGAAGGTCGGCGACGTCTGGAAACTGCCGCTGGTGGCTGCCAGCAGGCTGTTTGCCACGTCGGCCTGCGTCAGTCCCAGCTGGCTCGCCTTCGTACGGTCCACGTCGATCGTAAGGTCAGGATTATTGAAGGGCTGCTGAATGCGCAGATCGGCGGTGCCGGCCACACGCTTGACTTTGTTCAGCAGCTGCTCGGCAAAGGCGCGATTGCCTGTAGCATCCGGGCCGACGATCTGAATATCGATCGGCGCCGGCAGGCCGAAGTTCAAAATCTGCGTCACCATATCAACCGGCAGCGTGTAGAAGATGACTCCCGGAAACTCGCGATTCAGCCTGGCCCGCAGCTCTTGCACATATTCATCGGTCGGATGGTGCTTCTCCGTCAAAGATACCTGAATATCGGCATCGGCTGGCCCGACCGGGGCGGAGTTCGAATAGACCGTATTGAGACCGCTGTAAGGCAGGCCAATATTGTCGATGATCGTGACCAGTTCCTTCTTCGGAATCGTCTCGCGAATCGCATTGTCCACCCGGTCGCACAGCGCCGCCATATCTTCAATACGCGTTCCCGTCTGCGCCCGCACATGCAGTTTGAACTGGCCGCTGTCAACAGACGGGAAAAAGTCTTCGCCGAGAAAAGGGTAGAGCGCCACCGTCGAAACCACGACGAACGCCAGGAAAAAAATGAGAAAGACACCGGAGTGCTCGATGCATAGCAGCAGAATATTGTGATAGCCGCTACGGAATCTCATAAACCCGCTCTCGAACATCATCTGGAACCGCACGAAAGGATTCCGGCTGGCCTGCTTTCTTTCGATAGCCTCGTCGTCGTGCTCCTGCAGCATGTATTTGGCCATGGTCGGCACCACAGTACGCGACAGGATGTAAGACGCCAGCATGGCGAAGACCACCGCTTCGCCCAGCGGAACGAACAGATATCTCGCCACTCCGGTCAGGAAGAACATCGGCACGAAGACGATACAGATGGAGATGGTCGAAACCAGCGCCGGAACGGCAATCTGTGATGCGCCGTCGAGAATCGCCTGTTCGATGGCCTTGCCCTGCTCTAGGTTGCGGTTGATGTTTTCGATCTCAACCGTCGCGTCATCCACCAGAATGCCCACCGCCAGCGCCAGGCCGCCCAGCGTCATAATGTTGATCGTCTCGCCCAGCGCGCTCAGGACCAGCAGCGACGAAAGAATCGACAACGGGATCGAAACCGCGATAATCAGCGTGCTGCGCACGCTTCCCAGAAAAACCAGGATCATGATGGCCGTCAGGCAGGCGGCAATCACACCCTCGTGCACCACGCCATCAATCGAGGCGCGGACGAAGATCGACTGGTCGGCCAGCGGTGTGATCTTAAGCGCCTTCGGCAGCTGCGGTCGGATCAGATCCAGCTTGGCGCGGATGCCCTTCACAATATCCAGCGTGGAAGCATCGCCGGTCTTCAGAATGTTCAGCAGCGAGGCGCGCTGTCCATCTACGCGCACGATGTTGGTCTGCGGCGGAAAACCGTCCCGCACATGGGCCACGTCATGGATGTAGATCATCGCGCCGTTTACCGACTTGATGGGAAGATTATTCAGCTCCTGAATCGTCTCGGGCGCACTGTTGGTCGCCACTTCGTATTGGAACTTGCCGATCTTGATGGTGCCTGAAGGCAAAATCAGGTTCTGCGCGGCAACGGCGTTCACAACGTCAGCCGGCGACAGCCCTTTGGACTGAAGCGCAGGGAGGTTGAGATCCACCTGCACCTGGCGCTGCTTGCCGCCATAGGGATATGGAATCCCGACTCCGTCCACGGTAACCAGTTGCGTGCGAATGAACTGCAGTCCTAAGTCATTGAGCTCCTGCTCTGACAACCCCTGCCCAGAGAGCCCAAGCTGCAGAATCGGCACGCTCGATGCGTTGTACTGAATGATGAACGGCGGCGTGGTTCCATCCGGCAGCTGCCTCACCTGCGCCTGGCCGATGGCGACCACCTGCGCGACGGCATTGCCGATATTTACGTTCGGCTGAAAGAAAATCTTGATGACAGAGATGCCGTCCAGCGACTGCGACTCGATATGCTCCACGTTGTTCACCGTCGTGGTGATCGAACGCTCACTGAGCGTGGTAATGCGATCGGCCATCTGCTCGGGCGAGAAGCCCGTGTAATGCCACACCATCGCAATGACCGGAATGTTGATGTTCGGAAAGATGTCCGTCGGCGTATGGAACACCGCAACCGGGCCCAGGATCATCAACAGGAGCGCAAGGACAGCAAAGGTATACGGCCGCCGGAGCGCTAGGCGAACTATCCACATATATCTTCAACTTCTCCTGTTTTCGTTCGGCGGCGACGCGGGCGGATGCTACGTGACGGCGACTGGTTAAGGGGCCCACGGCCCCGGGAACTCCAGAAACTACCCTTCAGCAATGAGCAGCTTGCGCAGATTGAATAAAAAACCGGGACACTTCGGGCAAACTTATGTATGTAGACGATTCAGAGTCGCGAAAGGACTCCGGTGCCTGTTTCACGCCTGTATTGTTGATGCGGCACGTGGCTTTCGAGATTCGCAGAGACGCCGTCTGCGTTATTCTCACACATTTAACTTCTTGAAAATCCTGCCCGGAATCATGCGCAAAATCAGCATAATCAGCGCCCAGAACGGCGGGAGATAAACCACATCCCGGCGCTTCTCGATGGCCTTCACAATACCCTGCGCCACCTGCGAGGGCTGCGCGAACAACGGACCCTGCGCCAGATGCGCGGTCATCGGCGTAGCCACAAATCCGGGCTTTATGGTCAGCACCTGCACTCCGGCGCGATCAATGCGCGCCCGCACTCCGTCAACAAAAACATTCAATGCGCCCTTCGATGCGCCATAGACGTAGTTGCTCTTCCGGCCACGGTCTCCAGCCACGGACGAGATGACAGCCAGGGTTCCCTGGCCTGTCGACTCAAAGTAATTCGCAAGCCAGGTAATCAGCGAAACCGCCGAGAGGAAATTGGTGCGGAGCACGGCCTCAGCAGCCGTATAGCTGGCTTCCGCTTCCTTCTGGTCGCCAAGTATGCCGTGCGCCAATAGCGCCAGTTCAATGGTTCCGAGCGACTTTGCCGCCGCCGCCAGCATGGCCGGGTGCGCCGCGGTCTCATCAAGATCCATAACCTGGGTGGCTACCCCGGCAGCTCCGCGCGTCAGCAGATCAGCGCCAACCGCATCGAGCTTGTCCTGGTTGCGGGCCACCAGATAAAAACGCGCTCCACGCTCCGCCAGCAGCCGCAGCGTAGCCTCGGCAATCGCCGATGTCGCGCCCAGCGCAAGAACAGCTGTAGGAAACTTGCGTGAGGCCATCAGGCCGTCACTCTCTGCCAGAAAGCGGAATCAAAGGCCGGGTCAATATATGCGGCAAACCTCTTCCACTGCGGATAAAAGGCCTGAAACTGCGCTGCGGTCATGGTTGCGTCCTTCGCAGGATACATGCGCCCTTTGTGGTCAAGCGTAATCGCGGCCAGCAGCTCCAGCAGATCGAAGCTCGCCTCCTGCCGGATAGGGAAGTCGAGCGCCAGCGTGATGCCCGGCTTCGGAAACGACATCATGCCCGGAGAAGGCACATTGCCGAAGACCTTCAGCACCGCCAGAAAAGATGCGAGCCCAGATGCGGTGATCGCCTTCAGAATTTCCACCAGACCCGCCTGTCCTGCCTCCCACGGCAGCAGGCACTGGAATTGCAGCAGACCGTTCTTCCCGTACATGCGATTCCATCCCTGCAGTTTGTCGAGCGGATAGAAAAACGGCTCGTAATCCACCAGCGTGTTTTTGATCTTGCCTCTTTGTTTGTTGTAGTAGAGCGAGTTGAACAGGCCCACCGACCGCCGGTTCAGCAGGAACTCCGGAAAATCGACGGGAAGCATAAGCTTTGCCGGCTGGCTGCGCTTCAATGAGTCGGGCTCACTGGCATGGTCGCCGGCCATGAATATGCCGCGCGCGAAATTGCGCCCCGTCGCCACGCAATCAATCCACGAGACGGTGTACTCGCTCTTGGCGTGCGCCTCGGAGAGCACCAGGAACTCCTCGATGCCGGAAAATTTGATGCCCGTATATTGAATGTTCCGCGAGACAATGGGGCGCAGCTTGACCTCCGCCCAGGCAATCAGTCCGGTAAGCCCCATGCCGCCGATCGTGGCCGCGTACCATTCCGCGTTCTGCGCCGCCGAGCATACCAAACGCGTTCCATCCGAGCGCACCAGCTCAAAACGCGGCACATGGCGGCCAAACGTCCCCGCCACGTGATGGTTCTTGCCGTGAATATCGTTCGCGATCGCTCCGCCCACGGTCACATACTTCGTTCCTGGGGAGACCGGCAGAAAAAATCCGCGCGGCACGGCAAAGTCCAGAATCTCACCCAGCGTCGTCCCTGCCTCACAGCACAAAACCCCGGTCGCGGGGTCGAAGTCCAACAGATGGTCCATACCGCCGGAGAGTCCCGGCCCGCGCGTCCGCAGCAGCGTCCCGTGCCCAAGCAGGCAAACGTCTCCATAGCTGCGGCCCGCGCCCACCGGCAGCATGCGCGTCGCCGGAGGCGGGTGCAGCGGAAAATCGCAGGTCCAGTTCAGCGGCACAATGCTCGACTCGAGCTTTGGATAGCGCCCCCAGCTTTCAAAGCCTGGGGAAGGCGGTTTTTGCGGCATCGGTCTTCCTTCTTACTCAAAGCTTAAACGGTGGCGAGTGCTGCAATCAGCGCGATAGCCAGGCCAATCAGCAGACTCATGCGATCAGTAACGGCAAAGATCACCGGGTCTTCATCCAGTTCGCCGCGCGAGGCCAGCAACCACACGCGAAATATCCACAAGAGCAGCAGCGGCATAATCAGCCACATTCGCGCCGGATGTCGGTATAGCCCCATAATGTCGCCGCCGTTGATATACAACGCGAAGATCACGACGGCAGCCATGCCGCTCATGGTGCCGAAGCTGCGCAGCTGTTCGATATCGGAGAGCAGATACCCGCGGCCGTTCGAGAGCGAACCGCCTCTCGCGCGAATATTCTGCAGTTCGCTGAACCGCTTGACGATGGCCAGCGACAAAAACAGAAAAATGGCAAACGCCGCAAACCAGGGAGAAATCCCCACACCCGCCGCCCCGGCGCCAGCCAGCAGACGCAGCGTGTACAGCCCGGAGAGCAGCAGCACATCCACCAGCACAACCCGCTTCAGTCGGAGCGAATAGGCAAGCGTCGTCGCCAGGTAAATCAGCAGCCACCCAAGAAAGGCGCGCGGCAGAAAGGCCGCCCCCGTAAAAGCTGCTGCGAGAAAGAGCACGACAATCGCCACTCCTGTCCCGGCCGAAAGGTCTCCCGCGGCAAAGGGGCGATGCCGCTTTTTCGGATGCCGCCGGTCGGCCTCGATATCCAGCAGATCGTTGACGATATATGTGGCCGAAGCACAAAGGCTGAAGCACAGAAACGCCAGTAGCGTGTTCAGCACCTGCGGCAGTCTCAGGGCGTGCGCCAACAGCAACGGCACGAAGATCAGGACATTTTTGGCCCACTGGTGCAGCCGAATCGCCCGGAGAAACGACTTTCCGGCACCAGCGCGATCCTCGAACTTGTGGCTCACAGGAATCTTCCGCGACCGGATCTGTGCGCGCAGGGAACGGGTGGGATTCGCCACCATGGCCTCGCCGCTCTCTGCCAGCACCGGCGCATCAGGGCGCGCGTTGCCCACGTAATCGAAGCCCTGCTCTCGAAAGCGCTCCTGCAAACTGGCCAGCTTGTGGTTTCCTGTGTGGTTCGTCTCGCCGTCGCTCGCCAGCACCTCTTCAAACAGCCCCAGGTGATCAGCGATCCGTTTCGCCACGCGCGCGTCCGCCCCGGTCGCAAGGTAGAGCTTACGGCCCATGGCGTGCTGTCCCGCAAGATATTCCAAAAGCCGGTGGTTCCACGGCAGATGATCCACATCGAGCGTCACGCGGGAGGCGACTTCTGCCTTGAACGCTGCCCTTCCGCCCTTCAGCCACAAAGGAGACAGCACCGCCTGCAACGGCTGCCCGCGGACCAGCAGCAGCAGCGAATCCGCAAGCGTATCGCTCTTCACAAGCGTTCCGTCCAGGTCCACGCACAGCGGACGCAGCGTAATTCTCTCGGAAGCGGGACTCTCCTCTGTGGTCTCGGACATAGCCTTGAAATGGATTATATGGGTCGAGCAATCTCGAATTAAGAACAGCTGCCTGCCGGTTCGCTGTCTTTATTTCGCCAGTGCCGGTTCCAGATCCGCTTTTTTGCTGCCCACTGCGCTTTCCGGAAAATACGCATTCAGTACGTATTGCTCGAGCATCCTCTGTGTATTGAAATACGAGCCGTTCAGCGCGATCGTCGAGCGCATAATGCGCTGCCACTGCTTCGGCTGCCTGGTGTAGAGCGGCAGAATCGTCTGCTCCAGATGATCGTAGAGCGACGCGGCCTCGCCGTCCTCTTTGTCATGGTCGGCGATGGCCCATCCGGTTACGCCTTCAATCCATCCTTCGATCCACCAGCCATCCAGAATGCTCAGGCTCGGCACGCCACTCAGCGCCGCCTTCATGCCGCTGGTACCGGAGGCTTCATACGGCCGCTTCGGGGTGTTCAGCCACAGATCCACGCCGCCCGTCATCAGTGCTCCCAGTGTCCACTCGTAATTTTCCAGATACACAATCTTCAGCGCATCCGAGTTGAGCTGCCTGGCCATCTCGATCACATGGCGAATCATCGCCTTGCCCGGCTCGTCTGCGGGATGCGCCTTGCCCGCATAAATCACGTGCAGGCCGCCGAACTCATGCGCCAGCCGCACCAGCCGCTCTGGATCATGGAACAAAAGGTCGCTGCGCTTGTAGGTTGCCGCCCGCCGCGCAAAGCCCACCGTAAAAATTTCCGGATTCAGCTCTTCTCCAGTGCGATTTCTCACCGCGGCCAGAAGGGTGCGTTTTGCCTCGGCATGTGCCGCGGCAATCTCTTCTTCAGGAATATCAATCGCATAGCGCAGCGCAAGATTGTCCTCCCGCCAGCGTGGCATGTGCCGATCAAAGGCCGCCTGAAATGGTGCCGAAGTCCACGTCCCGGCATGAACCCCATTGGTGATGGCGCTGATCTGGTAGTCCGGAAACATCTCCCGCGAAACCTTGCCGTGCTGCATCGCGACCCCGTTCACAAAACGCGAGAAACGCAGCGCAATATAGGTCATGTTCAGTAGCCCGTCGTGATAAGCCCCCACACGCTCCAGCAGCCGCGCCCGGTCCGGACCCAGAATCCGCTCTGCCTGCTCCGGCGAAAAGCGGTCGTGTCCCGCCGGAACCGGTGTATGAGTCGTAAAGACGCACC
>Ga0335072_10004038_pt1 | contig 21932 bp, 19 predicted proteins | sample Lox_Sample_21_FD_206725 | JGI IMG/M metagenome (GOLD analysis project Ga0335072, IMG submission 206725) | Soil microbial communities from Loxahatchee National Wildlife Refuge, Florida, United States - Lox_Sample_2.1 | ecosystem: Environmental > Terrestrial > Soil > Wetlands | place: USA...
TCGCAGCAGCAGCCACAGCACGATCGCGGCGTTGCCGACATTCCAGGCGATGCCGTTGGCGAATGCCGCGCGGTAGGAGCCGGTGAGGTCGAAGATCGCCCCCGACATCCAGCCGCCGAGAGCCATGCCGAACAATGTCGCCATGATCACCACGCCGACGCGCGTGCCGGCCTGGCTGGCGGGGAAGTGCTCGCGCACGATCAGGGCGTAGCAGGGCACAATGCCGCCCTGGAACAATCCGAACAGGGCGGAGATGATGTAGAGCGACGTCAGGCCGTTCATCAGCAGGTAGAGTACCAGCGCGGTCATCTGCGCCAGCGATCCCAGCAACAAGGTGCGCAGGCCGCCGATACGGTCTGCAATGAAGCCGGAGCCGATGCGGCTGACCACGCCGCAGGCGAGCATCAGCGACAGCATCCGCGCGCCGGCGGCGACGCCGTAGCCCATATCGCCGCAATAGGCGACGAGCTGCACCTGCGGCATCGACATTGCGACGCAGCAGCAGACGCCCGCCAGGGCGAGTGCGGCCTGCAACGCGCCGGGGCTCAACCCGAGCCTGGCAGGCGCCTGGCGCGGTGCCGCGGCGACTCCCCCCGCAGCATGCAGCGGCGGCCGGCGCCGCAGCAGCAGCGCGAGCGGCAGCATCGTGACGATGCAGAATGCCGCGATATGGAAATGCGTCTGCCGCCATCCGTCCGCGGCGATGAGATGCGCCACTACGGGCGGCCAGAACGCGCCGGCCAGGTAATTGCCGGATGCGCAGATCGTCACCGCGAGACCTCGCCTGCGATCGAACCAGTGCGATACGTCGGCGAGCAAGGGAACGAAGGTGGCAGAGCACCCGAACAAGCCGATCAGCACGCCATAGGCGATGGCGAACTGCCACAGCGTGGTGGCGAAGCCGGCGGCGAGAAAGCCCAGCGTGAGGGACAGCGTGCCGCCAAGGACCGGCAGCATGACGCCGACCCGGTCCGTCACGCGCCCGAGCAAGACGCCTCCGGCCGCGAATCCCAGCATGCAGAGCGAGTACGGCAGCGACGCGTCGCCGCGGGTGATACCGAACTCTATCTGCACCGCCGGCAGCGTCGCGACCATCGACCACATGCCGACGCCGCCGATACTGGACAGCAGCAGCGCGACGCCGAGCCGGAACCAGGCGTACGGCGAATCGGTCAACGGGCCGGGTTGGCGATCAGGCGGCACCCGGCGTTGCAACGGGGTATTGGGGGCGGGAATCAGGGGACCTCGTTCAGAAATCAGCGGAGCCCATCCAGGAACCGGGGGACTCGTTCGAGAAGATGATCGTGCCGGACGCAGCGAACATGCCACCGACGCCATGGCACACCGAGATTTTTGCCCCCTCCACCTGGGCTGGCGCGATGCCGCGCATCTGCCGCACGCTCTCCTGCAACGCGTACATGCCGTACATGCCGGAGTGCATGTAGGACAGGCCGCCGCCATTGGTGTTCAGCGGCAGTTTTCCCCCGGGCGCGGTGTTGCGTTCGGCGATGAACGCCGCCGCCTCGCCGCGCGGCACGAAGCCTAGATCTTCCAGGCCATAGATTGGCAGATGCGCGAACGCGTCGTAGATCATCAGGTGGTCGACGTCGGCGTGGGTGATGCCGGCCTCGCGGAAGGCCGTCGGGCCCGCCACACGGAACGCGCGGGAACTGGTGAAATCTTCCATCTGGCTGACCAGCGGCGTTTCCACGCTTTCACCGGTGCCCAGGATGTAGACCGGGCGGGCGAAGCTCTCGGCGCGATCGGACGAGGTAAGGATCAGCGCGCCGCCGCCATCCGTCACCAGGCAGCACATCAGCAGCCGGAACGGATAGGCGATCATGCGGGAATTCAGCACGTCGTCCGTGGTGATCGGCTTCTGGAAGGTGGCGCGCGGATTCTTTCCCGCCCACTCCCGCTGCACCACGCAAACCTGCGCAATCTGCTCTTCCGTGACGCCGAATGTCCTCATGTAGCGCATCACGGGAATGGTGAAGAGGCTGGGCGGACCCATCGGGCCGAACGGCTGTTCGAACTGGCCGTTCAAACTGGATGGCGGCACCGGGCGCGGAATGCGGCCGATGCCGGAGCGGCCGCTTTCGCCGTGCGTGATCAGGATGGTCTTCGCCAGGCCCGCCTCGATCGCGGCGGCGGCATGGCGCACGTGGATCATGAAGGAGCACCCGCCAACGGATGTGCCGTCCACCCAGGTGGGCGTGATGCCGAGATACTGCGCGATCTGCACCGGCGTTTCGCCGGCGGTGGCGACGCCGTCGATGTCCTTCGGCTTGAGCCCGGCATCGGCCATCGCATTCAATGCTGCGTCGGCGTGCAACTGGATCTGCGACATGTCGGGGATGACGCCGAGTTTCGTGGTTTCGGCGGCGCCGACAACGGCAACGGTCTTGCGGCGCATGGCGATTATCCCTTTGCCGGACGGAACAGGGGCAACGTGATGGTGTCGTTCTGTTTTTCGAATACCACCTCCAGCGGCATGTCGAGCTGCAAGGCCTCCGGCGTCTGCGGGCAGTCGACGATGTTGGTCATCATCCGCGGCCCTTCTGTCAACTGTACCACGGCGATGGCATAAGGCGGGGTGAAGCCGGGTACTGGGCGATGGTGGATCACGTAGCTCCACAGCACTGCCTTGCCCGATGCCTTGAAGACGCTGACCTTGCGCGAGGTGCAGGCGGTGCAGAACGGCCGCGGCGGGAAATACACCTTGCCGCAGGCATCGCAGCGTTGCAGGCGCAATTCGCCTTCGCGCGTGCCGTCCCAGAAATGCTGCGTTTCAGGCGTGGGCGCCGGCAGGGCGCGTCCGGGTTCGGGCATGGTTTGGCGTTTCCTCTGTCATTCGTCGTCAGGCGGTCGGCGCATCAGGCGGTCATCGTCAGGCAGTAGGCGCATCCGGCAGTGGGCGCATCAGGCTAAAAGCGCGATCAGGCAGCCGGCGCACGGCGGCCGGCGAGATAGGCCACGCCTTCCGGCCCGACATGCTCGGCGTGCACCGTGCCCGCCGGTACCATGCACGAGTCGCCGGCGCGGAACGTTTCTGCGCGGCCATCGCGAACGATGGTGATCTCGCCGCCCAGCACCATGACGCGCGCATCGAAATCGTGCGTGTGGTCGGCATTGACGCAGTCAGGCTTCATGCCGCCATGAACGATCTGATAGCCTTCATGACGAAGCTCGGCTTCGAATGCGGTGCGATCCATGTGACGTGCCTTGCGCGGTGTGTCTGGCGTACTGCGTGAAGCGTCCGGTGTGCGGGTCAGTTCGGCTTGCGGCGGCCGGCGATATAAGTGGCCCCGGCGGGACCGGCGGTCTCGCTGTGGCGACGGCCGAGCTGCATGGCGCAGCTGTCGCCCTCGGCGAAGGTGCGGCGCTCGTCACCCCAATCGACGGTCATCTCGCCCGCCACCACCATCAATCGCGCCTCGAAATCATGCGCATGCTCCGGGTTCACCTGGTTGGGCTGCATGGTGACGGTGACGACCTGGCGGCCTTCGCGTTGCAACTCGGCCTCGAACGCGGCGCGGTCCATGATGGACTCTCCCCCTGGCTTCATGCCGGGCAGGCTAGGGCGCACGGGCAGCAACGGCAACCGGAGGGGCCGGCTATTCGGCGATCGCCGGGCTCGTATCGGCCGGCCGCAGCCGCCCGGCCACGCGTTCGAACGCCAAGTATACCGCCGGCGTGGTGTAGAGCGTCAGGAACTGGCTCAGCAGCAGCCCGCCGATGATCGTCACACCGAGCGGCCAGCGCAGTTCGGAGCCGGCGCCACGCTCCAGCACCAGCGGCAATGCGCCGAGCAAGGCCGCCATCGTCGTCATCATGATCGGCCGGAAGCGCAGCAGGCAGGCCTGGCGGATCGCCGCTTGCGGTGGCTCGCCGGCACGTCCAGCCTCCAATGCGAAGTCCACCATCATGATGGCGTTCTTTTTTACGATGCCCATCAGCAGCACGATGCCGACCAGCGCCACCAGCGACAGGTCCGCGCCGCACAGCATCAGCGCCAACAATGCGCCGATGCCGGCCGAGGGCAACGTGGACAGGATCGTCACCGGGTGGATCCAGCTCTCGTACAGCACGCCCAGCACGATGTAGATCACCACGACCGCGGCAATGATCAGCCACGGTTCTGCGGCGAGCGAGCGCCGAAACTCCGCGGCATCGCCGGCGTAACTGCCGATAATCGTGTCCGGCAGGTTGATTTCACGCGCCGCGTCACGCACCGCGTGTACGGCATCGCCCAGCGAATAGCCCGACGCCAGGTCGAAGCTGAGCGTCGCCGAGGGGAATTGCTCCTCGTGCGTGACCACCAACGGCGCGGTGGTGCGGGTGATCGTCGCGATCGCCGACAGCGGCACCTGGGCATCGGCGGTACCCGGCACGCGGAGCAGGCGCAGCGAGAACGGATCGGCCTGCCAGGAGGGATCGGTCTCCAGCACCACGCGGTATTGGTTGGCCTGACCGAAGATGGTCGAGATCTGCCGTTGGCCGAAGCTATCGTACAGCGTGTCCTCCACCGCCTGCATCGACACGCCCAGCCGCATCGCCGCATCGCGGTCCACGGAGACCAGCGTGCGGAAGCCTTCGTTTGCCTGGTCGGATGCGACATTGGCCAGCGCTGGCTGGCGTGCCAGCGCATCGCGCAGGCGCGGCGCCCAGCGCGCCAGTTCGGCGGCGTCGGTGTCCATCAGTGTGTATTGGTATTCGGTGCGGCTGAGGCGCGTGCCGATGGTCACGTCCTGCACTGGCTGGAAGAATGCGGTGAAACCGGGAATCCCGGCAATCGCCGCCTGAAGCCGTGCGATCACCGCCGGCGCCTTATCCCGCTGCCCCACCGGCTTCAGCGCAATCGTCAGCCGGCCACTGTTTGGTGTCGCGTTGATGGTGCCGGCGCCGACGAACGACACCACGCCGGTGACCGCCTTGTCCGTTGCGATGCGGGCCGCCGCTTCGGTTTGCAACGCCAGCAGATGCGGGATGGAGGCGCTCTGCGCGACCTCGGTTGAGGCGATGATCACGCCGGTGTCCTGCTGCGGCAGGAATCCTTTGGGCACGACGATGTAGAGCCACACCGTGCCTATCAGCGTCGCGGCGCCGACCAGCAGCACCAGGGTCTGGTGGCGGAACGTCCAGTCCAGGCTGCGGCGGTAGCCGGCCAGCATCGCCTCGAACGCGCCTTCGCTGATGCGGGCGATGCGCCCGTGGTGTTCCGCGGCGGCAGGGCGCAGCAGGCGGCCGCACATCATCGGCGTCAACGTCAGTGACACGACGGCGGAGATCACGACGGCCACCGACAAGGTGACCGAGAACTCCTGGAACAATCGGCCGACGACGCCGGTCATGAACAGCAGTGGGATGAACACGGCAATCAGCGAGACGGTCAGGGAGACGATGGTGAAGCCGATCTGCCCGGCGCCGCGATAGGCCGCTTCCAAGGGGCGCATGCCTTGTTCCAGGTAGCGCACCACGTTCTCGATCATCACGATGGCATCGTCCACGACGAAGCCGGTGGCGATGGTGAGCGCCATCAGCGACAGGTTGTCGAGGCCGTAGCCAAGCAGATGCATCACACCAAAGGTGCCGATGAGGGACAGCGGCAGGGCGACGGCGGGGATGAAGGTGGCGCGCGGCGAGCGCAAGAACAGAAAGATGACCGCGACCACGAGACCGACGGACATCAGCAAGGTGAGTTGCACGTCTCGCACCGAGGCGCGGATGGTCTGCGTGCGATCGGTGACGATGCGCAGGCGGATGCCGGTGGGCATGGCGGAACGCAGGCGCGGCAGGGCCGCTTTGATCAGCTGCACCGTCTGCACGATGTTCGCGCCGGGCTGGCGCTGGATGTCCAGCACCACCGCGGGGATGCCGTCCCAGCGCGCGGCGACGCGGTCGTTCTCGACGCCGCCAATGGCGCTGCCCACGGCCGACAGTTTAACCGGTGCGCCATTGCGCCAGGCGATCACCAGGTTCCGGTAAGCGTCCGCGTCAACAAGCTGGTCGTTGGCGCCGAGCGCGAAGGCCAGCCGCGGGCCGTCGAAGCCGCCCTTGGCGCCGTTGGTGTTGGCCTGGGCGACGGCGGTGCGCATGTCCTCCATCGAAAGGCCGTAGGCGGCAAGCCGGGCAGGATCGACGCGGACGCGCACCGCGGGGCGCATGCCGCCCTGCACGGTGACGCGCCCGACGCCGTCGATCTCGGACAGTTTCGGCTGCAGCAGCGTATCGGCGGCGTCGCTGACCGTGGCGATCGGCAGCAGGTTGGACGTGAGCGCGATGGTGAGGATCGGCGCGTCGGCCGGGTTCACCTTGGCGTAGACCGGCGGATAGGGGAGCGTGACCGGCAGCACGCCCGCCGCGGCATTGATCGCGGCCTGCACGTCCTGCGCCGCGGAATCCATGCTGCGGCCGAGATCGAATTGCAGGGTGATCTGGCTGGTGCCTTCCGAACTGGCCGACGTCATGGTGGTGAGGCCGGAGATCTGGCCGAACTGGCGTTCCAGCGGAGCGGTGATCAGCGTTTCCACGGTGTCCGGGCCGGCGCCGGGGAGTTGCGTGGTGATCAGGATGGTGGGGAAGTCGACTTCCGGCAGCGCCGACACCGGCAGGGCGCTGTAGCCCAGCGCGCCCGACAGCACGATGGCGAGCGCCAGCAGCCAGGAGGCGATGGGGCGGGCGATGAACGGGGCGGAGATCGAGCGCAGGGCGTGACCTCGGAAGCTTATGATGCGGGAGGCGAACTGGCCGAATTTACAGAAGCTTGAGCACGCCAGCGGCGCATGCCGAGCATACCATGACCTGACACCGCCGACATCCGGCGATGCCGACGGCTAACTTCCGGCTATCCGGCTGCGGGGTACCAGCTCTGCCGCAAGGGGATATGGCCAGATCGGAAACGCGGATTTTGCCGTGCTCGATCAATCGCGTGGCATCGGCGAGGCCCAGTGGGACCGAGGCCGAGGGACGTATTGGATGTCCCGGACCGGGACGGGCGGATGTATCGCCCCGGCCGAGAACGATATCATTCGCGTGCTTGGGCTGCAGATCGGCACCAGCCGGAAAGTCGATCGGTCGGTTCGCTTGCAGGGGTTGCCGCGCTACCGGCCCAGCGCCTGCACAATCTCCTCGGTCATCTTCTTCGCATCGCCGAACAGCATCATGGTGTTGGGACGGAAGAACAGCTCATTGTCGACGCCGGCATAGCCCGACGCCATGGAGCGCTTTACGAATAACACCGTTCCCGCCTTCTCCACGTCCAGAATCGGCATGCCGTAGATCGCCGATTGCGGGTCGGTCTTTGCCGCCGGATTGGTCACGTCGTTGGCGCCGATCACATAGGCCACGTCAGCGGTGGAGAACTCGTTGTTGATTTCCTCAAGCTCGAATACTTCGTCGTAGGGCACATTGGCTTCGGCAAGCAGCACGTTCATGTGGCCAGGCATGCGACCGGCAACCGGATGGATGGCGTATTTCACCTCAACGCCTTCCTTCTTCAGCGTGTCGGCCATCTCGCGCAGTGCGTGCTGCGCTTGCGCCACCGCCATGCCGTAGCCAGGCACCACAATTACCTTCGACGCGTTCTTCATAATGAATGCTGCGTCGTCGGCGTTGCCGCTCTTCACATGCCGCTCTCCCGCCGGACCGGCAGGACCCGCCGCTGCCGTCTGGCCGCCGAAACCGCCCAGCAGAACGTTGAAAATGCTGCGGTTCATGCCCTTGCACATGATGTAGGACAGAATCGCGCCCGACGCGCCCACCAGCGACCCGGTGATGATCAGCGCCAGGTTCTGAATCGTGAACCCGATCCCCGCCGCCGCCCAGCCCGAGTAACTGTTCAGCATCGAAATCACGACCGGCATATCGGCGCCGCCGATCGGGATGATGATCAGGAAGCCGATGGCGAAGGCCAGCAGCGCGATGATCCAGAAGATCGCCTGGTGTCCGCCGGTCGCGACAAATCCCACGATCAGCAGCACGATCACGATCCCCATCGCCAGGTTCAGCTTGTGCTGGCCCGGGAAGATAATCGGCGCACCGCTCATGATGCCTTGCAGTTTGGAAAACGCGATGATCGATCCGGTGAAGGTAACTGCACCGATCGCGAGGCCGATCGACATCTCGATCAGGCTCTCGGTGTAGATCGCCCCGGGCACGCCGATGCCAAACGCCTCGGGTGCGTTCAGCGCGGAGGCGGCCACGAACACTGCCGCCAGGCCGACCAGCGAGTGGAACGCCGCAACCAATTGCGGCAGCGCCGTCATCTGAATCTTATAGGCGATGAAGGCGCCGATCGAGCCCCCGATGATGATACCGAGGAAGATCAGACCGTAGCCCAGCCCGCCCATGTCGTGATGTGCCAGCGTGGCCAGCACCGCGACGGCCATACCGATCATGCCGAAGCGGTTGCCCTGACGGGACGTCTCGGGGTGCGACAGGCCGCGCAAGGCCAGAACGAACAATACGGCGGCAACCAGATAGGCGAGCGAGGTCAGGCTGGCGGACATGGTTGTGTGTCCTTATTGCCGGCGTTTGAACATCGACAGCATCCGGTGCGTCACCAGGAAGCCGCCGAAGATGTTGACGCTGGCGAGGGTCACCGCGACGAAGCCGAAAGCCATCGCCCAGGGGTTGGTGCCAAGCCCGGTCGCCAGCATGGCGCCCACCACGATCACCGAGGAGATCGCATTGGTGACCGACATCAGCGGCGAATGCAGCGCCGGGGTGACGTTCCACACCACGTAATAGCCGACGAAGCAGGCCATCAGGAATATGGCAAGCAAATAGACGATTGGTTCCACTTCGGGGGCGACGGCGGCAGCGCTGCGCGTCAGCATTTGCGCGTGCTGCGCCAGCACGTTGGCGCGCTCGGCGAGCCGGGCGGCTTCGTCGGCCAACTGGTTCGGGTCCATCTTGACGGTCTCCGCTGCGGATCAGGCGGCCTGGGAGGGAAGGAAGGAGGCGTGCACCACGGCGCCGCCCCGGGTGAGTGTCACGCCTGTGACGATATCGTCACTGTCCGGAAGCCTGGGTGCCTTCGCATCCTTATCCCAGAACGTGGTGAGGAAGGTCAGCAGGTTGCGCGAATAGAGTGACGATGCGGCCACCGGAATGCGTCCGGGCCAGTTGTTCCAGCCCAGGATGGTGACGCCGTTCGGAGTGGTGACGCTCTCGCCGGGCCTGGTCGCGGCGCAATTGCCGCCCGCGTCGGACGCGAGATCGACGATGACGCTGCCGGGGCGCATCGAGTCCACCATCGGCTGCGTCACAATGACCGGCGCGCGCCGGCCCATCACCAGCGCAGTGGTGATGATGACGTCGTTTTTCGCGATCGTGGTGGCCATCAGCTCGGCCTGCTTCTTACGGAACGCCTCGCTCATCTCGCGGGCATAGGCACCGGTCTGCGAGGCTGTCTCGTCGTCCTCGACGCCGACGAAGCTGGCGCCGAGCGACTTGATTTCCTCTTTCGCCGCGGGACGGACGTCGGTGGCGGAGACGATGGCACCGAGACGGCGCGCGGTGGCGATCGCCTGCAGCCCGGCGACGCCGGCGCCTATAACGAACACCCGGGCGGGCGGCACGGTGCCGGCAGCGGTCATCATCATGGGAAAGCCACGCTGGAAGGCGAAGCCGGCCTCGATGACCGAGCGATACCCGGCAAGGTTGGCCTGGCTGGACAGCACGTCCATCGCCTGGGCGCGGGTAATGCGGGGCAACAGTTCCATCGCGGCGACGTCGATCCCTGCCGCGGCGAGTGACGGCACGAGATCCGGCTCCGCGAAGGCATTGGCGATGCAGACCAGCAGCGCGCCATGCGGGATCAGGGCGCGTTGATCCGGCAGTGGCATCTGCACGGCGAAGACGATGCCGGCGCCTGCCAGCGTGGTGGCAGCATCAGGGGTGATTTCGGCACCGGCGGCGGCGAATTCGGCATCGGGCATCGCGGCACCGGCACCGGCACCGGCTTGAACGGCGACCGTCAGGCCCAGAGCGACCAGCCGCTTGACGGTTTCGGGGGTGGCGGCGACACGCGTCTCGGCGGCGCGTTGCTCCTTCAGCACGGCAAGGCGCATCTGGACACAGTCCTTCAGTTGTGCGGACAGACGGCGCGCACGACCGTTTGCCCCGGGCAATTGTGGCGACGCACCAATGCACCCCGCCCGAGGCTGGTGCAAGGGGTGTGCCGGTCACATGCACTCTCTAACAGATGAAGTGGGGGGCGACCTAGCACCAGGGCACGGAAACCGGATGATGCCAGGCACTGCAGGGCGATCCCCGACCTGCCAGGATTGGCGGCCAAACCAGGTCGCGCCGGTCAGGCGCCGACATGACGCAGGGCGCCCTGTCGGACGGAACCAACGATGCGCCATAATGGGAAGGAACCGACGACGATGGGAACAAAACAACAATGAGGCGTTACCTCCTGCACATGCTTTGCTACCTGCTGATGTTGTCTTCGCCGGGATGGGCGCATGGCAGACAGCACCACATGGTGATCCATGTTGATAGCGCTGACGCCGAGGTCATGTCCGAGGCGCTGCACAATGCCGCCAACATCATCGACACGGAGCGCAAGAACGGCGATACCGCGTGGGTCGAAATCGTTGCCAATGGCTACGGCACCAAGATGTTCGTCAGCGATCTCTCACCGGTTGCCGATGAGGTCCGGCGGATTCACGCTGTCTATCCGGGCCTGGTCTTCAGCGTCTGTCGAATCTCGCTGGCCCATGCGGACAAAGCCATGAATCGACAGCTCACGGTGCTGCCGAACGTGCAGGTGGTGCCCTCCGGTGCTGCGCGGATCATGGAACTGGAGGAGCAAGGGTGGGCGTATCTGAAGCCCTGACAACGCTCGCGTTGCGCAAAGGCTGGCTCCGGCTCAAAAGCGGGCCACGTGCAGCCGCTGCACCGTCCGCGACCTGCCAATCAGCGGCAGGAGCGTGGCAAGGTTCGGACCGGATTCCTCTCCGGTGAGCGCCAGGCGGAGCGGCAGGGCCAACGCTTCGCCACGCCGCCCGGTGGCGGCGGTCAGCGCCTCGGTCCAGTCATTCCAAATGGCGTCCGGCCATGGCTCGGCCGGTAACAGGGCCAGGGCGGTGGCAAGCAGTTCTCGGTCGTAGATTTCCGGGGGTACGATTTCGCCGGCCACCACGTCCCACCAGCCGCGTGCCTCTGTCAGCAAGTCGAGGTCACCGCGCACCGCCAGCCAGAACGCGTGGGTCGCCCCAGCCGGCAGGCGATCCGCCACGACCGCCAGATCGAGTGACCGCAATACCTGGCGATTCAGTGCCAGGAGCGCGGCAGCCTTGAATGGCGTCGGCTGATCGGAGAACGCGGCGACATCGAACTCTGCCGTCAACGCCGCGAGGGGTGCGGCTTCGAGCGGACGGTCCGTGCCGACGAGCGCCAGGTAGGCACCCAGTGCCACGCCCTCCACGCCATCCTGCCGCAGACTGCGCACCGTCCGGGCATCCATGCGGCGTGCAAGACGCTTCTCGCCAGCATCCTGGAGCGGTGGCAGATGAGCGATCCGCAACGTGGTGGCGTCGCCCCCCAGGGCGTCGATCATGTCGATCGCCACGGCCGTGGCCGGCAGTTGCGTATCGCCACGGATCAGGTCGGTGATGCCATCCGCCAGATCATCCACGCTGCCGGCGAAAGCCCGCGTCGGCTGCCCATCCGGCAAGAGCACGATCGGATCGGACAGCGACGGCAGCGTTGTTTCGCGATGTCCCAGCACCATGTCGCGCCATTCCACCGTGCGATCCGACAGGAGGAAGCGCCAGTACGGCCGTTTGCCGCCCGCCTCCGCGGCGGCGCGTTGCGCCGGGGTCAGCCGCAGCATCGCCCGGTCGTACACTATTGGTTGGCCGCGCTGCATCCGCTGGTCGCGCTTGGCATTCAGCTCGGCTTCCGATTCGAAACAAGGATACAGCCGGCCGGCCTGCTTCAACGTCTCCGCCGCCGCTTCATAGCGGGCGAGGTGCTCCGACTGCAGCAGCCGGTCGTCCCAGCCGATGCCGAGCCAGCGCAGATCGTGCGCGACCGACGCCGCGTGATCCCGGGTGGCCCGGGGCGCGAGATCGGCAACGCGCAGCGTCACGTGGCCGCCATGACGTCGTGCGTGCAGCGCATTGAGCAAGGCAATGCGGGCTACGCCAACGGTCAGCGGACGCGTCGGTACTGCAGCAATACGGACCCGTATCATTCGTCCGTCTCGTCGTCTTGCGCATCGCGGCGCGGATCGAGCGCACGCCAGTCGCGTTCTTCCGCGCCAGCCGGCGTGTCGACGAAATCACCCAGCTCGGTGGCGCTGCGCCAGCCGGCCTCGCCAGCGGCCACCACTTCGGCGTCCTCGCCAAAGGCGAACCAGGCTTCGAGTACCTGTTTTGTCGTGATGCCCGGGGCGCGGCAGAGCTCAACCGAGTCGCGGACATAGCGGCGCGCGAAGGCGTTGGCCTGCATCAAGGTGGGAAAGCCACCGATCTCCTCGACCACGTTGTTCTCGGCACCACCCGAGAGATCGAGGATGCGCACGCGCCAGCCACCTTCGGGAGCGAACAGATCACTCATTTCGCGATCGGCGTGGTCTGGCGGCAAGATCCAGCGAGGCCAGTGCGTGAGGATTCCATCATCCGGAGAGGCTAGAAGCGAGACGCCGGCGAATCAACGGTCCGACGACTTCCGTGAGCGCGCATCGGGTCGCGTGCGGACCGCGGGTCAACGTCCGCAATGACGTTGGCGCATGCGGCCACCACTGGTGGGCAGCCCGTCACCCGGCGAACCGTCTCACCACCGCCATGTCGAGCGTGATGCCAAGCCCTGGCCCGCGCGGGACCTCCAGATGTCCGTCCGCGTAGGCGAGCGGCGCGTCGAAGATCGCGCCCTGCAATGGATTGTGCCCGACGTCGTATTCCAGCAGCGGCGGAAACGGCACATGGTCGGCATGCGGATAGGAAGTCAACGCGGAAAGGAAATGCAGTGCGGCAGCCAGACCCACGCCGGCCCCCCAGACGTGGGGGGAGATGCGTAAGTGTTCCGCCGCGCACAGCGTGCCGATGGTCCGCGCGACATCGAAGCCGCCGCATAAGGTCAGGTCCGGCTGCACCACGGACGCGAGGCGGCCATCGATCAGGCGACGGAAATCGAATACGGAGTAAAGCGCCTCGCCGGCCGCCAACCGTACGGGCGCGCGGACTGCCAGGCTGCTGTAGCCGTTCCAATCCTGTGGAGCAAGCGGCTCCTCGTACCAATGGATGTCGCAGTCAGCGGTGCGCCGCATGCTCTCCAACACGCCGTCCTCGGTGTAGTTGCCGTTGGTATCAACCGCAAGCAACGGCGTATCGCCGATGATGCGGCGGGCAAGGCGGCAGCGGGCGGCATCCTCCGCAGGATTGCGCCCTATCTTGATCTTGAAGGCACTAAAGCCGGACGCTGCGACGGTTTCCAGTTGGCGGGCCAGCGCGGCAGCCTGATCATCGGCCGCGGTGAAATATCCGCCTGAGGCATAGACCGGGATGCGCTCGCGTAGCCGTCCGCCGATCAGTTCCGCTATCGACAGGTTGAGCAATTTCCCCATTGCGTCGTGGGCCGCGATGTTGATAGCGCCGAGCAATGCGGTCATCTGGTTCTGTGTGCCCATGTGGTACATCCGCGCCAGCGCCATCTGCGCGGCTCCGTGTTGGGCAAACACGCTGCGGCCAACGTAGAACGGCTTGACGAGATCCAAGTAGGCACGCGCGACACTTGGCGGTCCCCAGACCTCGCCGATGCCCTGCACGCCATCTTCGGTGTCCAGCAGCACCAGTCCGGCACTGCGCGTCTTCGCCAGGCCGCGTGCGGAACCGTACGCTTCGGCCGGCGCAAACTGCAGCGGCAGAAGTGCGATGTCGCGGATTTTGGTCATGGCTCAGGCTGCCGTGCGCCGGGGCGGCGCTTCAAGCCCCACGCCACGGAGATGCGAGAACAGTGCGGTTAGCTGGGCCTGATCCGCCTCGGGCAGCGGCGGCTTGAGCAAGGAGTCAATATTGGTACGCAGATGATCCGGATCACCGGTGCCAAACAACACCACATCCACCCCTGGCTCATGGCGCACGAAACGATAGGCGGCATCGGTCAGCGTGCTGGCACCGCCAGGATGCACCAGGAAGCTCAGAGGTTCGTCGCTTTCGCCGAGCCTTGCCGGAATCTGGCCATCGGCGACAAGCTCCTTCACCGTCGCCGCGAGCTGCGCCGGCCGCGCAAAGATCTGACGAACGGCGAACATCATCAGCGTACCGACGCGGTGGGCACGCGTGTGCGGAAAGACCTGCGTGCGCGCCGGTTGATGCATCAGGTGGAAAGCAAACATCGCGGTATCCCAGATGTCGTCCCGCACCGCGCGATTCAGCATGCTGTGCTCGGAATCGTTCGGCGAGGTTTCGGTAATGCCCAGGAAGCGGAACTTGCCCCGCTCCCTCTCGCGCAGCAGGGGAGCAACGATTACATCACGCACGTGGTCATATTGCGTGGGATGCACCGCATGAAGCTGGAACACGTCGACGTAGTCTGTGCCAAGACGGCGCAGGGAACCCTCCAGGCTGGCAAGCACCGTGTCGAGACGAAATTGCTTTTCTCCCGCAGCCTTCGACGCCTTGGTGCAGAGCACGACCGAGTCCCGTGACACATGGTGCAGCGCCTTGCCGACCACTTCCTCGGTACCGTACACTGCTGCTGTATCCAGAAGATTCACGCCGAGGTCCAGCGCCTGCTGAATCAACGCGACCGCTTCTCCCTCCGACTTGCCTGTTCCAAGGCCAAGTTTGCTGAACCCGCCACAGCCGAGGCCGGCCACGCTGACCTTCAGCTCTGTCCTGCCGAGCGTCGTATAGTCCATAGAAGTGCTCCTTCCCTGACGCGGATCATAACAAGGAGAGGCCCATGGCGCGACCCTGCCTGATCATCGGCCATCGAGGCGCTCGCGGGCTGTTCCCAGAAAATACCATGGCGGGATTTGCCGGCGCACTGGCACTAGGGGTGGATGCGCTGGAGCTGGACGTGGCGCTGACCCTCGACGGGATCGTGGTCGTGTCGCACGATCCGGCTCTCAATCCTTGCATCACGCGCGATGCCACGGGGCAGTGGTTGGACCGGCCTGGACCGCTGATCCATACGGTTCGAGCAGATCAGCTTGCAACATTCGACGTGGGAAGGCTGCATCCGGGGACAGACTATGCGGCACGATTTCCCGATCAGTCGCCCGCCGATGGCGAACGTATCCCGGCACTGGAACACGTGCTCCGCTTCCACGACGATGCCGATTTCGTGATTGAACTCAAGACGTTTCCCAATCGGCTGGGCGTGAGCGCCGATGCGATCGAATTGGCGGAGGCCGTGGTTGTTGTGGTCGATACATTTAGCGCCATTTCGCACGTCACGGTCGAGAGTTTCGACTGGCGGGGACCGCACCATCTGCATCGCATCCGACCTGACGTTCGGCTTGGGTGGCTCACCTGCGCCGAGACGGTGCGCGATGCAGCAATATGGTGGGATGGTCCGCACCCCAGCGATTTTGGCGGCTCGGTGCCACGCGCTGTCGCGGCCGAGGGAGGGCCGGTGTGGGGGCCTGATTATGCCGATCTGACCCTGGACCTTGTGAGCGAGGCGCACGAGCTTGGTCTTTCGGTCATTCCATGGACCGTAAACGCAGTCGGCGACATGGCCCGGCTGATCGAGTGGGGCGTGGACGGCATCGTGACCGATCGTCCGGAGCGTATGAGATGCGTGCTGACCGGTCGCTGTTCGGATTGAGGTTGGACCGCCGACATTCCGCGATACCGCGGGAGGCGGATTTTATTGGCTCGGGCTCCGCCAAATCACGACGTTACGGTATCAGAAGACTAGACCGCAATTAGCTGGGCCGCGTCCGTGGCAACGCTCTGGCGGTTGCGCAGCATTTACCCGGTATACGTCAGTAGTGTCCGTTAGCTGGCGATGCGCCCGCATCCTTCCGGGATGCAGGCCTGCCCCGCCGCGCCAGCTCCTCATTTGGCGGTCTCCGTCCTGATTTGGACTCATCAGGGTGTAGTAGGTCTTGACAAAGACAGCCTCTACGGGATATTGTTAGTGTGGACAACGGAGGTGGGCAGTCAGCGAAAGCAGGCTCATCGATCCAAGGGGGCGTTCCTTGCCGGGAGGTTGGGAGGTCCGAACTTCCACGGAGAGAGTGACCTTTAGGATGAATGTCCGTGGCGTCCCGATAATGCACTTCAATGTTTTGAAAGGAGATCCTACGTGAAGATTTTGAGCCCTGCGGTTGCCGATCGGGGAAAGATCCGTCTCGGCGGGGCGTTTCGCCTGCCTCTGAGCCATAAGGAAGGCTGAGGCCCCTCCGCGTCCGGCGACCTGACCGAAATTCGGTCGCCGGACCGCCGTAACCCCGTCACCCAATCTTGTGGTCCAGGAGTGTCTCGTCATGTCCCGCTCCCCAGATCCGCTCGCCAAATTCTACGGGCTAATTGAGCAGGCCAGGCCGCCACAACGAGCGGACCGGTCTGCCGCGGGCACTCTGCCGACGCGAGCGTACCGTTATTGCCAAGCGGTCACCAGCGCAACTGAGTTTGGATGGTGGGCGTTTTCGCCCTTGGACATGATGTTGCTGTGGGATGGCGCCGATATATTCTGGCAATCTAGGGACGGCTCAGACTGGCTGCCGTTGACGCCGTCCGCGCAGTTCCCGGGATTTGCATCCCAATTCAATGACATTGTCCCGGTGGCGCTGCGGGATTGCTCGCCTCCGTTTTTGACGGCGTTGCCAGAACCAGGCACTCTGCAGCTCTGGACCGGGTTGATGGCCAGAACGGCCCCAGGCTGGCACCTGCATGTTCGGGCACCATCGAATCTTCCTTTGCCCGGCGGTTTCAGCCTCTATGAAGGTATCATAGCAACCGATCGTTGGTTCGGTCCGCTGTTCACCGTGCTGCGGATCACCAGGACGCAGGTACCAGTTAGGTTGCGGGACGACTTCCCGTTGTTGCAGATCGTCCCGATTGAATCCAGAAACTATGGGGATGAAACGCTCTCGCGCATGGCGGTGTCGCGTGGGATGAGTGCGTTGCAAGCGGAAGACTGGGACGCATATCGAGAAGCCATTGTGGTTCCCAATGAAGATGCTGACCGTGCGTTCGGGAAATACGCGGCTTCAGAACGCAAGCGACGACGAGCAGCAGGCCCGAGCTTCCGTGAGCCGAAATGAGTCTATACGGGTAGCAGTCTCATGCACCGAGCTTTGCGCCCTGCGCGAAACAAGAAATCCACTATAGCGCCGACATTTGGCAACCCTGGAAACTTAATTACGGACTCGAGTCGCCATAGTTCCTCGACAGCGTCCGCCGCACCGATCAATGCCGGATCATCGCCCGTGATCAGCAAGATCGGCAAGTTGCGATCATGCTGGGCGACTATCATCATGACATGACAGCCGTCCTGACCGCGGCAGTCCATGTGTGCGATCACTCCCATGGGATTATAGTCCTTTAGCGCTTTACTCAGATCGCGCTCGCTGGGAATGCTTTCGATGGCGACCTCGAGGAAGTCACATATTGGCTGGAGCGCCTCGACAGCACCGTTATCATCTTCAACGATTAGAAGGAGCGGTTGACGTTGGGGCGGCTGCGCCGCCTCGTTTGCTTCGTTCGGACCGACAGCCATCATACGTTGTACATATGTCATAGCAACCCCCTGGACCTTCGGCCTTGTCGCATCCGAACCTCGGATCGGCATTGCCGTTCGGGCCGAGTTTGCAATAAGCCGGGCGGAGGTTGAAGACGGGGGAAGCCCATCATACCGTTAGTATCCGGGAAAAGCGCGTGAATCTCCGTGAAAAATGTCCGGCACGGATGGGCTATACCGATAATTTAGCGCGCTGCTGCGAGGATGCCCCCAATTCGAGCGCACGCAAAAATCCAGCCTGGCGCGGGCCGCAAACTTCACCAGTGACGAACGCGCAGCGAATGAACGGGAAAAATCCAGCGATGATGGTTCGCGGTGGCCAACGGGGCGCGTCCGTGCCTTCAACGGGGACCGTTCCCGTCCGCAAGCCGGTAAGAGGGGCAAAACCCCGGGCAAGTTATGTAAAGTCAGTCCTTGTTTCGCTTCCCACAGCGGTAACAGTGGCGGATTTCCGCCGCTCCGTTGGCTGCCCCCCTATCATGCTGCACCTGCGTGCCCGGGGTTTTGCCCCTCTTACGCAAGCCGCCTCTAAGCCATTGCCCGGATTGGCCTGACCGAATCAGCGGTCGCTGGGTGGTCCAGTAGAAGCGTGGCCGCGGTTGCAAAGGTGATGCCGTCCCGTGATGCAGACTATAAGGTGTGCGAACGACCAAGCGCACGATGTTACATCTAACAAATACATATCCGAAAGAAAAAAGGCTTGACCAGATACCCCAATTCGCGGTATAAGACCAACTATCATGGTCGTTTTCCATTATAACCAGATGAACTGACGGCAATCTTCAGATGCAAATAGGCTGCCGGCGCCATCGGGTTTTGTGACTGGCTTTTTGTGAGAGGCTATGCGTGGGAGTGCGCAGTGCTGGGTCTCACCCGCATAAGCGGCCTATCCTTGATATTCGTTTGATATTTATCGAGCGGCAGCCGTTCCTTCGGTCTTGATAAAGCTCAGCCAGGGGAACTGCCGGCAGATGCCGCTTCCATCGTATTCGCAGGATTAAGCCGATCCATAGTATGGCCGATTGGGTTGAAAATGCCCTCGCAAGCTTCGGTCATGTGCCGGCAAAACACCATCGTTTGTTAATGAAGGAACTGGAGGCGCTAAGTAGCGGAGCCGCTGACCGATTGATGGTCCAAATGCCGCCGGGATCGGCCAAATCCACCTATGCATCGGTCCTGCTACCGGCTTTTTGGTTTGCCCAGCATCCACGAGACTCGATCATTGCTGCATCGCACACTTCAGGCATTGCCAATTTCTTTGGTCGCCGCGCGCGCAATATTATTGTTGAGGAAGGGAAAGCCTTAAGCTTCTTCCTCGCGAAGGATAGCCGAGGTAGCTCGCGTTGGTCCACCTCGTCAGGGGGCGAATATTATGCCGTCGGAGTTCGCGGTGCGCTGACCGGGCGCCGCGCCGACCTCGCGATCATTGATGATCCCGTGAAGTCGCAGATGGAGGCGGATAGTCCACTGCACAGAGAGAGTCTTTGGAACTGGTACAGGCGTGACCTAGTCCCGCGCCTGAAGCCAAAAGCGCGGATTGTTCTGGTTATGACGCGATGGCATCAGGACGATCTTTGTGGGCGGTTGCTCGCACAACACGCCGATGAATGGCGCCATATTAGCCTCCCGGCGTTCGCCACAGAAGGGGACCAATTGGATCGGATTCCTGATGAACCTCTGTGGCCCGAGTGGGAAAATGCAGCAGAGCTTCTCCGGCGCCGCTCAATTATCGGAGAACGAGCATGGTTCGCACAATTTCAACAATCGCCAATACCCTCGACAGGAGGCCTGTTCAAAATCGAAAGTCTCGCATTCGTGGATACGGCCCCGTTGCCAGACAATAGTCGCAGCGTCCGAGCATGGGATTTGGCGGCGACGATTGATTCCGCGGGCAACAATCCGGATTGGACCGTCGGTGCCAAATTGATGCGTCATGAGTCAGGGCGGTTTACCATAGTTGATATTATACGAATCCGCGGCAGCTCAGCTGAGGTCGAAGCCAAAATTACTGCAACCGCACGTGTCGATGGAACTCGCGTTCCTATCGGCCTGCCCCAGGACCCTGGACAAGCGGGTAAAAGCCAGATCAGTTACCTTACAAAACTACTGTCTGGGTATCATGTGCAATCTTCAAGAGAGACTGGCTCGAAGATAATGCGAGCCAGACCATTGGCATCGCAAATAGAGGTCGGAAACGTCACTCTGATTCGAAGTGCCTGGAACCACGCACTTCTGGAGGAGTTAGAGGGCTTTCCGTATGGCGAAAAGGACGATCAGGTCGACGCGTTATCTCGGGCCTTTAATATGCTACTAGAAGTGGACACGCCTGCGCGCCGGCTGGTGATGCCCTATACTGCTCGTTAATCTCCCGTCATATTTCGATCCTCAGACTCGCAATAGCCATGTTCGATACGATTTGCAATCTTGTCTCGCAGGACCCGGATTATCCCGATCGAGCGCGCACTATTGAGATTTTGTACCGCGTCCTTGACGGCACGCTTTACGACGTACTCCCATACCAGTTTCATGACGAGTATGGTGCAGGAGGTGAGTACATCCCTCTTCGTAAACGACGTCCCAGCGTGCGCTACGGATTGTGCCGCATCGTCGTAGAGGATAGTGTTGCGCTACTGTTCAGCGAAGGACATTTTCCAACAGTGGATTGCGTAGATCCCGCTGTTCGGGAGACGCTTGCGGACATCTTTCAGGAGTCGCGTCTCAATCAAGTGATGACCGAGGCCGCGATCTATGGATCGGTCGGATCGGTCGCTATTCTCATGCGCGTGCTTCGGGGCCGCGTCTTCTTTCAGACCCTTAACACCAAATTTTTAACACCGGTCTGGGATGCAAATGCACCAGGTACTCTGTCGCTTATTACGGAACGGTATAAGGTTGTCGGTAGGACATTGATCGAGGCTGGCTATAGTATTCTGGACCCCGATACTGATTATTGGTTTGAGCGTCGGTGGAATACCGAATATGAAATGTGGTTCACTCCCGTTGCTACGACTGATAGCGGCGCGGCTGAGATAGACGTTGGTCGTAGCACCCGGCATGGGTTGGGATTCGTGCCAGTGGTCTGGGTAAAAAATCTCCCTGGTCCGTCATCTACCGGGGATTCGGCCGACGGTGCGTGCACCTTCCAATCAGCCATAGCGGCTCAGATAGAGATAGATTACCAACTGAGCCAAGCTGGCAGAGGCCTGAAATACAGCAGCGATCCAACGCTCCTCATCAAGGAACCTGCGGCTAGCGACGGTCAGCTTGTTAAGGGCGCAGGTAACGCTCTTGTTGTTAGCGAGAAGGGCGATGCAAAGCTTCTGGAGATAGGAGGTACAGCGTCGAGCGCGGTTATAGAATACGTTCGTACATTGCGAGAGCTGGCGCTCGAGAGCGTACATGGCAACCGTTCGAGCCCGGATCGACTCACCACAGCACAGTCCGGGCGTGCTCTCGAACTGATGAACCAAGGCCTGCTCTGGCTTGCTGATAGTCTGCGAGTAAGCTACGGAGAGACTGCTCTGGTGTCGCTTGCGCGAATGGTCATTCGTGCATCGCAGCTGCTCCCACTCAAGGTCATGGGTAGGGATGTTGGGTCGCTCGATGTAGCGGCGCGCCTTTCGGTAAAGTGGCCGGAGTGGTATCCAGCCACTCCGGACGATCGCCAAAAGGAAGCTCAGACGCTAATTTCGCTTGTCAGCGCAGGACTACTTAGCCGGGAGTCGGCATTGAGATACATTGCCAACACATTTGACATCCCAGATGTATCTGGGGAGTTAGCGCGGATCACCGCCCATAGCGACGACAGGCCAATCTGATGACCGATATTGAAATGCTGCCAGAAACCCAGGCCGGACAGGACGACGATTTTCGTGCTCGTGCCGAAGGACTTGAACGCAAGCTCAACGACCTGCACCATCAGATGGACGTTCGGCTTATTCGATCGGAGATGAAGGTGGAGGCCATTCGGGCAGGAATGGTTGATCTAGATGGTTTGAAATTCCTTGATCTCAGCGACGCTGAATTGAATGACGAAGGGGAAGTGCCGGACGCTGCGGAGCGAATGACGAAATTGAAGAAGGCCAAGCCGTGGCTGTTTGGGACATCATCTTCGTCCAGCCCATTAATGCCACCGTTGGCACTATCGCCACGCCAGAAGCATGCCTCCGATATGACAAATGCTGAATACGCAGCGGCTAAAGCTGCGCTGATCCGACAGC
>Ga0335072_10004039_pt1 | contig 21930 bp, 17 predicted proteins | sample Lox_Sample_21_FD_206725 | JGI IMG/M metagenome (GOLD analysis project Ga0335072, IMG submission 206725) | Soil microbial communities from Loxahatchee National Wildlife Refuge, Florida, United States - Lox_Sample_2.1 | ecosystem: Environmental > Terrestrial > Soil > Wetlands | place: USA...
AGGGGTCGCGATGTGGAGCCGATCCATAGGGCGCCGAGTTTTAGCGCGGTGGATGGCTTGAGATGAAGGGGGTGTCGAGTCCGTGAAAGAGAGGCACGACAATTTTTTTCCCTTCGAGTTTTCCTTTGATTGTAAATCGTGTCCATTTGCCGTTGTGTTGTAATTCAAAGAATACCCTTATGTGATGGTAGATGGATGGCGTATTTGGATCCTTTGCCCTCTAACAATTTGTCCTCATAGCGCAAAGTGTGTCAACGAAGGGGTGAATTGTGCAAAAAGAGGCTTCATTCCTCGATGTGGCAGTCCGAAGGATTAGAGAGTAGTGTCGTCGACACAGAGTGTGTTGGACAGTGAGTCAGCATCATTCCTCTTCCATTGTCCTCTCATCCTCTTCTAACCGATCAGAGAAGGTGATGAAAATTCTGCACTTGAATTAACAAAAATGCGCAGGCTCACCACTTCTAGGGACAAATCACGGGTCGCACTGTCACATGTAGTAAACTCATAAACTGGTCTCATTCGCTGTCGCGTACTCGAGTCCACTGTTACTAAGTGATAGAGAATTATAAATCGCGCAGACAAGTGTCCTAAGGCAAAAATAAAGCACGACGGGATTCGAAGATTTCCCCTTGCATTGGGCCAGGAACATTATGCCACATCAGCATGCTCACGGAACGCCTCGGTGGGTCAGCATTGGTGGTGTCGGCCACCTCTGCCATTTCTTCTCGTGCATTTTCTAGCTCCTTCCTTGGTTTTTCCCACCACAACCATCTACATGCGCAGAGAGTGAGTGTGCCGAAGTATCTTGGCAGCAGGACTTGCATGCCGCTACTACGGTCAGCCGAATCAGATATCACTGAATATTTGAACTATTAATTCCCGCACGACAGATCCAGAAAGCCCTACCTTATCCCATTATCGATTGTGGCGCTCGCCTCTACCGATTGGCTTTTCGGAGCTTTTGTAGTATTGTACAGTACCGAGCAAAATCTTATTTCCTTCCGCCCAGTCTTTGTTGGGATGCTGCCGTGGATAAGCGAACGGCTTTATCATCGTCCGAAGTAGTGCTCGTCCCTTGCAATATTATCCAGCATGGAAGAGGTGAGTAAGTCCATACAGCGTATTGCGCATTCGGATTTCGGGTGGAATCCTTGTCGTTCTTGCTTTCGAGTAATCCCTACTGCTCGTCGAGCCGCGTTCCTGCATGCGATAGAATAGAGTTCGGATGAAGCCTTGACGCTTGAAAAGAAGTACCAAAGCATATGGAGGTCCGTTAATTCTCTCGTGTCTCGAAGGGCAAGGTGGATTGGAAGCCGTGTAGCGCAAAAGACTGCCTAATTCGTTCTTTCTCTCGAACGTTGTCGAGATGCACGCCGATCTCGATGCCAAGCGTTCAAGCTTTGCTCTGGATAGATGTCAGTAACTATTGCGCGCCACTTATGCATGAACTGTTTATAATGGCTTTGCAACACATATTAGTGATGATAAGAACCATTTCGATTTATCTCTCGTAACAGGGCCTGCTCACCATGTGCCATTTGCTTCCGCTCCTTGGCTTTTGTGCGCAATTGTGTCGTCATAGAGCCTGTTCAACATCTCTGCTCCGGAGCTGAGCCTTCACCCGAAGTCTGTAGTTCAAGGTTCGGGTGAGACTACATAAATCGTGAAGATCACAATTTCTTGAGCATCTTCAGCTTGTCAAAGTTAACCAGGTAGGTTCTTGATATGCTATTCCCAGTTTGGAAATATGCGGGTCCTCGTATTGTGTGGAGTAGGATGTCGAAACTTCACAGCACTCGGCGTCCAGTATCCCTCTGCTTTCTGGGTCATCCTTGGACCCAAATATGCAACTGCGGACGTCTAAGATTCGTCAATATAGTCCTCATAGCTATGCGTTCAACCTTCCGACAATGCCACTGTGGTTTCTGACCTCTCCAGACAGAATGGGCAGCTTGTCAAACGGTTGTCAGTCTAAACCGGGATGCTGGTCCGCGTCACACGAATGGTGGGGCTGACATTGAGTGAGAGAGCTCGTGTTCTTCTGAAAATCGTAGCCATGACGGAGTGAGGAGTGATTCTTGTTAATCGACCGTTGCGTTTGGTTATAGGGCTTAAACAGGCAAGAGCAAGCCGCGAAAACTTCCCTAATAGGGTTGTGCCTGGGTAACGTACATTTTATGCTTCCTCACCCAAGGCTGCCTGCACTTTATAAGGTTTCTTTTCCCTCCAAACTTCTTCCTTCTCACCCTTTTTCCACGGCATCAAGCAGCTAAAGTTCCTTCAACGTCAATCGTTCTTAAGATCTTCGATCTTATTAAGTCCAGCTTCAACTACTTTCGTTACAGAATCTAGTCCTCATCAAAATGAAGACCTTCCAGTCGCTCATACACGTCTTTGGGCTCCTTGCCATGGCTAATGCCTGGTACACTAACAGCAGTTCTGAGGTCGTGACTTACACAACCATCACTACTGACATCTACACTACTGTAAGTCCCGATAGTCGCACACATCGATTCCAGGTGCTTACGTGAGGCTCAGGTGTGCCCATCTCCCACCACCTTCACTCAGGGTACCGATACCTACATAGTGACTAAGCCCACCACTCTCACCATAACTAGTAAGTCCACACTGTATATTCCAGGTTAGATCGATTCTAACAATGTGTAACAGACTGCCCTTGCACCTACTCCATCCCAGTCACCACTCCCGTGGCTGCTCCAACCAGCAACTACACCATGCCCTCTCCAGTTTGGACCACTGCCACTGTCTCCACCTATGTCACAGTCTGCCCCACCCCAACCACTTTCACTGCTGGCTCTAGCACGTATACGGTCACTAAGGCTACGACATTGACCATTACCAGTAAGATTACAGATCGAAATGTGCTCTACATTTAACTAACGTTCCAAAGACTGCCCTTGCACTATCAGTTACTCCACTACACCGGTCAGGACGACCACTACGATAACTGTGTCAACCTTTACCACGTACTGTCCAAGCCCGACCACGGTTGTGGTCAACAACCATACGTACAGTGCTACTACCCCAGGCGTTATCAGCATCCCGGTCGTCACCACTTCTACTGGAACTGCACCGCCTCCATCAACCCCCATCACTTTGGGCGTTACAGCTACCGCAATTCCCTTCGTCAGCCCAACCACTCCAGCTGTTAATTCCGGCCATGCTACCACATCTCCTGCAGTCGTTACCACCAACGCCGCCAATAACCTTGGCTCTGGCTTCAGTGGTGTCATTGCCGTTGGTCTGGTTGCTATGCTCTTGTAGATAGCCCACATCGGATCTCCAATTCATCTATGGTTGTATCCGCAGATAACTTGCGATGATTAGTGAGGCTGGGCAAACATAATGGCATAGGTTAGGATGGTAAAATGGCACACTCATTATGGCATGGCGGACGGGTGATTACATTCCGCATGAAACATAGCTTTCATACACACTAGCTTTGCTTTGCTGCATTTATGCAATCTCTTTCTTAGATCACCAAGATTGCTGTGCGACGCAAACGAATCTATACATAGATTGCGTACCTAATTTGTGCCATATTGCGACCTTGATGCCTATTCCCTCCCCTAAATTTGACTAATTGCTTTATGTGATCTACTATTCATTAAAATTCATTCGGGAAAGAAAGGTAGGACTTAATCAATCGATGCTAAACACGAGAGAAGTGAATCTGCGAACACGCAGGTACTAATGCCCAGCCTTTCCTACATTAGAACCTCCCGTAATTCAGTACTATCATCAAATCCAGGAGGCGAGTCAACTCCCGACGACTCAGACCCAAACGAGTTCTTCAGTACAAACGCCGCTCGAATCTGTTCTTTCACCAGGAGCCGCCAGGTGGTACGTGTGCGTCTTGTGCAGGAGAATGCCCGGCGTCAGGAGAGGTTTCGATGACATATCTGTCTTCGGCAGATATATTTGCTGTCGAGAGGGAGATATTCGTTGTTCGTTCGCCTAACCACAGCCACCTCCCTTCCATGCACACCCTGCACGAAGTAGGTCAATTGCCATGCCAGGCGCCATAGCAGATAGCCCGCTGCAAGCCTAAAACGCTTGATCCTCACCTTTTAGATGTTTTAGATAAGGGATCGGGAATAGAATGCAGATTTGTTTGATGGGGTTGTCTTTGCTGTTCGGGCCACCAAGCATGACTCTTTCAGTTTGTCGAATGAGTGATAGCTGAACTCCTAAAGCTCCTGGCAACATTTCCCATAAGCTGAGTGAGTTAGGGGGTGTATCTGTCACTGATGTCATTGTGAATACTTCAACCGTATAACAAATACACGGTCTTCAAATCCTTGGGAAGTCGTGCCGGAGGGGAAGGGTTCATATTCATCTACGTGTAGCTGCCACATGCCTTCCGACATAGTTCCAGTGCAGGAACGCCTACGTAGTTCCCAAAAGATTTTGGCGTTGCTGTGACCTGAGAGGGACTAGTGAAAACAACATGAAAGTTTTCGACAACATATATCTCGTTGGCAAGCATATGCACAGCAGATTATTGATGCAAATAACTTTTGCAATGGGCCAGGCATACGATCGGCTAGGCACGTGCTCCGTCTTACACATAAGGAACAGAATTCCGGTGTTCTCGCCGCTGGATTAGGCGGAGTTTGGCGCTGTTTTAGGGCGGCCATGAAACTTAGAATTCAATCACGTGTATGCCTGCACGGTTAATCGTCTGGCCCATGCGACCTCGCTTGAAGTCCAAAGAAAGATATTTTAGCGTGGAGGCTGTGGAGCTTACCTGTGTAATAACATATGCCTCTGATCGAGAACAAAGGTACACCAATGCTTCTTAGGATGGGCATGGCCGACTCGCGATAAAATCCTGCGGTATAAAGGATTCTATTACGTCTTTGCCATGAAAGACCGCTTACCTTTCTTCATACCGCTGTCGAAGGTGGCCCCGTATCGTGTGAAAAGACCTATAATCGTCCTAATAATACTCCTTGTCTCACTGGCTCTATGGCGTTTGAGGTACAACCAGGATTTGCAGAATCCAGGCAAGGCACTGAATGGACCAAGCAGTAACCATACTTCCAAAATCGCAAAGGTATCTGTCGCCATCAATACTCTCAACTCCATAATTGTCGCCGATGCGCTACGAAGTCATCAAGTCCAGAACACACTCCATGGCTATCAACACTTTATCGGAACCCGGGCAGTGGTGACAGAGGAAGAGGATCAGCGGGGCCGTCCGTCGGGGGTATGGACTAAACCTGCATATATCCTCTCGTTGCTACTCGCGGAGATGCAGAAGCCTCCGGAGGAAAGGCTAGAATGGCTGTTGTGCGTAATGCTGAACATCACACGGGACCATGCACAAGGCTAACAAAACAATAGCTGGTTCGACGCCGACACTATAATTTTGAATCCTCATACGCGACTGGAGACCTTCCTCCCTCCTGACGATCCTACCCTTAACAACATACATCTACTCCTGACGAAGAACTGGGATGGTATTAACAATGGTGTCTTTCCTATCCGTGTGCACCCTTGGTCAGTGTCACTCTTCTCAGCATACGTCGCCTATCCTACACTCTACCCAGACGAACATTTGGCATTCCGCGACCAGACAGCTTTGTGGAACCTGCTAAACCTAGTTCCCTTCAAGGACAACTACTCTATCGTCCCTCAACGCTGGTTTAATTCCTTCCCTTTCAATAAAGCTTTCGACAAGAATGGTAGCTGGATCTATGCAACACCCATGACTCCCGAGAGATTTGATAGTGGCGATATCGTTGAAGACACACAACCCTGGAAGGTCCTGAAGGGAGATATGGTGGTCCATTTTGCGGGCGCAAAGGATCGCATGAGTTGGATGCAGCCGTGGATTGAGAGGGCGGAGATGTACCTGCCTGAATGGAGTAACTCCTCGTATCAACAGAAGCGGGATGAGGAGGCAAAAGCATATTGGGTCGAGGAAAGACTGAACATCAAAAGGAGGCAAGAGGAGGAGCGAAGTAGACAGGAGGAAGAGAGGGAAAAGGAAGAAGAGAGGAGGCAGGAGGAAGAGAGGAATAGGCGGATGAGCAGTGGAGACGAGAGGAGGAGCGCATGAGACAACAAGCTGACCAACAATCCTAAATTGAAGTTCTGCAGAGCATGAATATCGGTAACGGCCCAAAAGATGCAAACCTTCAGAAGCTAGTCATTGACGATCAGGCAACAAGGGAGAACGAACAACCAAACGGCGGAACCCCTAAGGAGGTAGGAGGGCAACAATGCAGCAGACATCTGATATTATGTTTTCTTGGACACCCAAAAGCGGCGAGGCAGACGCGAGGGCGCCTTCCCCGATCGGGCGGGCACTGACCCGAGGGCTATGATCATCAAAGATTATAATTTAAATAATCTTGTTGTAATTTTTGAAATAACTTAAATTCATTCATCTCAAGTTCCTTAATGACCTAACAGGAAGAGAAAGGCCCACTGACAAGGGCACACAACATCAATTCAGCTTGGCAGACACTTCCCTGCGAGTGGAGGAAGAGGTAGGCACGACGATGATATAGTCATACATGATCTCAGTGATGTTATGATCGGGGTTGTGGCGATTTCGATTCTAATTGGGCATCGATTTTTGGGTCTATGAGATACGATAGGTCATTCGCACTGGCCCTGAAAAGTTTGATATAAAAGTTCGGTCGGTAGTTGGGATTGAGATTCGCGTCGAGGAAACTCATATGCTGGGACTATCTCTTAGAGGTAGTGCTCAAACATTAACGCCAAAATCTGCTGTTATTTAGTCAGACTCAAGGTATAGAGTACTTAAAACTCACAGCTGAGATTGTTGTCAATGATTAAAATCTTAAAACAGTCAAACATCCCAACCAAATTTATTGGAGCTAATTTCCTGGTATCTCTCCTGGCCCTAGCATGATCCTTCCCCAACCTCTTGTAGGCAAATTGCCATTTGAGGAAGGTCCGTGAAGCATCGAGCTCGTCGGAGATAGGTACGCTCGCCGCATCACCCTTCTCGTTGCTGGGAAGGTGCGTGGCCGGTGATGCAGGGAGATAGACTTGGTAATCATCTTCATCAGGTTTCTTGATGATAAGTTTCGCCGTTCCGTCGTAGATCTCAACCAGGTCTTCCTCCTTAGCGACCCTATAGAACTCTGTCCTCCACGTATGGAAGTTGGACTTGCGTTAAAGTTGTTGATGTGATGTGACTGGCATCTTGCCGTCAGTGTAGTCCCCCTGGGAGCCTGGACTCTCTTCAATGACTTCACTCGTTGCTGAAAAAATAGTGTTGCGCAGGCAATATTGAAAAATCGAGGCTCATAAACACTAAGATGCAGCTAGAGCTAGAGTGAGTGTATTGAAGTAAAGATCTAGCTGGGAAAGAGCCTATCTGATATAAGTCCCCGACTATAAAGGATGTCTGGGGCCTTAATGACCACTGAGACACAAACAAAGGAGTGAAGGTCCTGGAAGTATCTTAACGCCTCTCTAGTAGTCGGGTTTGTGCAAATTCCGCTGCTGGATCTAATATGAACAGCTCATGAAAAGCAGGTAGATCTTGCATCCCACGAGCAGGGTAGCATAATAGGAGCGATAGCTCGGAATGTGATGCGTTCCGAGTACCACGTCCTTCATATCCGGAAGCTGAACTCCGCATAAGATGCCAAGATAAAAAATTGCCCGGATTAGCATACTCTTTAATAGTTTCGTCGACCTTGTTGCAACGTGCTCTTGGATTAGCCTCATGACTAGTCAAATCAGAGTTCAGCGCATGCGCTCAAGGTGACCATAGCTTTATAAATAAAGAGCTCCCCTTGAGTTAATAATTTTCTTTCTGCTCTCTTGTTAATCCATTGAAAAACCTTAGGATAGACATTGCAAATATTTGGCTGTGAAGATGACCTCCGCCCAAGGCACAGTTACAACCTGCGGACCTGGCCAGATTTTCTCTTTTCAGTACAACATGTACCGACCCCAGCTGCGTCGATCTTAATGGAATACCAGGCATTACTTGCACCACTGACAGTACTACTCTGAGCTGCAGCAACGGCGTAACTTGTCCTCCACCTACCAACTACACATCCAGATTCACATTTACGCAGAGCGACGTCATTGTCTCGCAGACTCAGAAAATCGTTCTACCAGGCTTCTGCGAAGATATAACACTTACCAGCGATGGAACAATTGGAGGCATAAACACGACGATGGTTAAAACTGGGCCTTGTGGCCTAGGGAACCCGGTATCGTCCATGTCCAGCTCTTCTTCCACTGCTACTGCTACTAGTTCTAAGCAAACTTCTAGCTCCACTTTGCCTAGTTCTCTGAGGCAGACTTCTACCTCATCCACCACTTCTAAGAAGCCATCCACTACTTCCAAGAAACCTTCTACCTCATCCACTTCTTCTCAGAAACCTTCCACCGCTACTTCCACTACCTCAAAGCAGCCTTCAGCTACCAGTACTTCCACTTCTCCAAAGCAACCTTCCATCACTACTTCTTCATCTACTTCTAGGGAGTCTTCCACCGCGACTCCTTCTACTACTTCGAAGCAACCTTCCAGTTCATCTCCTTTCAAGAAACCTTCAACCAGCAATCCTACCCCTTCCACCACCCCAATACAGACTTCTACTGTTACTTCTTCTAATACTTCTAAGTCTTCCACCACTACTAAACGGCCTTCCGGCGCCAGTTCTACTTCTAAACAATTTTCTGCTACCAGTATTATTCTTACTACCTCTTATACTGCCCTTAAACAGCCGTCTATAACTGCTCTTTCCACAACTCCTACGCAACCTTCAGCCGTTAATGCCCCAAATAAACAAGTTTCCACAGCTAGTACTACACCTCCTACTGCAACTAAACAAGCCTCGACGGTCAATTCCATATCTTCCTCCGCCAGTTCTGTACCAGTTATTCTTGTAAGCACCTCCAGTGGTGCGAAGAGTTCGCAGATAGCGAGTGGGTCCTCCGATCCACAGCCTGCTGTAGGCTCGAAATCCACTGAGAGCAGTGTGGCTTCTAGCAAATCCTCTTACCACCAGCGGCAGCGCTTCTGCTTCTGCCAAACCATCCACCACTCAATCATCTCTTTCAGACCCCAACCCGGTTTCTAGTGCATCCTGTTGCTTCTATTCACCTTTCTAGTCCACGATACTCTCACATCAAGCCACGATTCCCATATCTCTCACGAACTCGACTCTTACGACCGCATCCGGCCCAACGATACACAGATCGAGCTAGCTAAGGGCGAGCTCACTTCCGGCGAGAAAGCTTTCTCTGAAGTCTTCAGCGAATATCTACCCCGAATTCGCTAATAACATTGCAGAAGAGCTCGAAGAATTAGTTTGCGACCACGCCGCGGGCCTCTTTATCACGGACGCACTAGGTGTCGATGTAGTCGAAACATGCATGACAGCCCATCGTGGCACCGGAGCTAGAGGTCCTTTCCGTCTTCGGTGCTAGCATCCTGTGTAATCTGCTAGTCAGTGAGGCATTGCCTGGGATATGGGAGCTGACCGATGCAATTTACAAACAACCGAAGCCTTGCAGTGAAGACTTGCTGACGGATCCGGAAAACTGCGGGAAATGCGGCAATGTGGTAAGTAAATTGGTGTTCTGCAACTTGCTGTGAGGTGAACCGTCTGTGTCGGTGCGACCTTCTGTGGTGGAGACGGTGCGAGCGCTAAATCGAAGGCTATGGTTTTGAGGATGTGGGACAATGCTACGACTGCTAGCTTAGGGGCTTGGGTAGTCTAGGGTGTTTTCGGTAGTGGTTACTGTAAATTTTCACGCAGATAGTGTCAATTATCCCTGTGATTGCGGTAGCATAATTTAAGAGGGCCTGTTTCTTCAGAATATATCTATTTTTAGTGGCAGGACGAGTTTATTAGTGATTCGTATGTATTTGACTGCATGGATGGTCAAGTTTTTGATTTGATAGATGATGGACTGCTCAAGGAGGAACTCTTCATGATTTCTTGAAATTTTATTGATGAGAAGAGAAAATGCAGAAAAGTTATTACCTACTAAAGTTCACAAGACTAACAGGTAAAGGTTAACTTAAATGAAACATCTTCCCCAAAGATAGCTAACACAGGAGTCTAATATTCGTAGGAACTTGCTTCACTGAAGCTATTTAAACTTAGGATTAACTCAGGATACTGAAGTTTCTTGGACAGCTTACATCGAGCCTTGTATCGAAGCTAAAGGTTATTAAACTTTGGACAAAGACTAGCTGGGGTCAGTCTGAACATGTATTGCGGAACCCGTTCTGCCCACTCAGATGCTTATCTAGATCCGTGGAAAGCTCGTTAGTTGTTCTAATGTGTTTCGATCAGATTTAAATGCGAATGTCGCGGCCTTTATTTCCGAGCGTTGGCTTGTGTGCGCAAATATCTCGCAAGGAAGACTGTATAATTTGACGCTATATAATCTTTTGAGTATTCTCGATAGTATTAGTTTTATTTCCTTCGAGTAGACCGACTCTCAATGCACACCAGAAATCAAATTAGCCACAGATGCTCTTAACATCATCCAAAGGCTGTCTTTGGGGATACCTCCCAGGCGTCTTCATAGCTCCAATTACAGCATTGATTACCGTATTCGCATCAGGGTTTACGAAAGTCCCCACCCCAGCCAAACCCAAGGATGCCAAGAACCCACTTCCGACTTCTCCAATAGGCTTCCCATGACCAAAGGCCTCTCGTACAAATTCCTGCTCCACCATTGGCACACCTGAAAAGCCTCCACTGCTGGTGGAATCTACAACAATAGCATCATAGAAAATTGAAGCTGTTGTGACATATGATTGATTAGCTGAAACGCCGCTGGCTAAGCTGCCTTGATGTGAAGCAATGACTTCGAACAAGACCTCATTGGAGCCGAGCACTGAAGTTAGCGTATTGTATGTTGCTGTTGAGATTGAATCGTCAGTCGATAGAATGCCAACTATGAGGCCCGTCACAGGCTGCGATGCAGTCGAGCCAAGCGGGAAGAGACTTGGATACGTCACGTTTGGCACCACTGTTGATCCTGATCCAAGAGACGGTAGCGGAGAACCAACTCCGTACGCGACTCGTCGAGCAAGACAGTTGTTTATAGGATTTAAGATATTGGCAATATACTTAGCGGTGACGTTTGGGTCTGAGACATGGCCTAGCTCGAATCGATACGCATCGACGGTATGTTGTTGCGCATATTGATCCATAGTGAACCAGAGTGCGCGGGCTTGAGAGTAAGGGTCGTTGAAAACGGCGTATCGCCCGATAGTTCCGTTTACTGTCTCGCTGTAGAATGCAAGCGCTTCTTGAGGAGAAGCTGGTTGGACGCCGCCAATACCATCGGGCGAGCTATCTGATGCGCCTTCGTAAAGCTCCGGCTGCATATAGCCGTCTCGATAGTTGTTATTGATTTGGACGATAGGACGATTGACAGGTAGAAGGTAGCCATTCGGGCCATTGTGTCGATGGGTGGATGTGTCATCATAAGACATTAGACGCCATGATAGCAGAGGGTCTGGGACAAAAGATACGCCATCAACAACATTGGAGGGTGCAAAACTAACGGATTCGGTTTCGGCGAAGTAATTGGTTGGGTTTTTGCTCAGAACCAATTTTCCGAGTGCGATTGGGGCTTTGAGCTCGAATGGAACGACCTAAAGTGATATGTATCAGCAAGTTTTCTTGCTATACTAAATCAAAGGATTATATGCCATACTTGGGTAGCATCTAAGAGGTCGATCTCCATGTATCTGTAACTCCCATCATCTGGAAACATCTGAACCAAGAATTCCCACTCTGGGTACATGCCAGCTTCGATGGAGTTCCAAAGATCTACACGATGGAAATTATTATTCTTCCCGGCAATCTTCGTGGCTTCGTCGTAAACCAAAGATCGGAATCCCAGAAGAGGTCGCCAGTACCATTTAAATAGAGTTGATTCCCCAGCAGCATTTATAAATCGATATGTGTGTACGCCATTCCCGGCTATGTGCCTAGTGTCTCTAAACTGCTATTAGCACTTTTACATACCAAGAATCAATTCCTTCATACCTTGGAATTCCCATATCAGAAAGCACTACCATTAGCTGCTCCGCTCCTTCGGGGCGTTGAGTGAAAAAATCATACGCTGTGGTGTGCGCACTACCACCTGTCCTAAATCAGCGTTATCTTCTAAATACAACGCCGCATATACTGACCCGTTGGAAAGCCCTTATCAGGCTCAGCTTTGACAGCATGAATCAAATCTGGAAACAAGGCACCATCATTGATGAAAAAGCTCGAAACATGATTCCCCACAAGATCTTGATTTCCACACTCGGAGTATATCTTCGTTGCAAACCCGTGCGTGTCACGCCCGGTATCTGCACCACCCACTCCAGCAACCACGACAGAAAATCGGGTGAAAACATCGCTGGTGGCATTTCCCTTTAGCCAACAGGCTGAGGTTATATTGCTCCAGTCGCCGTATGAAGTAAAAGTTCCTGTCGCTTTTTAGTGATTGTGAACTGTTTATTATGACTTGCCGTTTATACCATATGCAGCGTGACCTAGAGCATGAACCACTCGCTCAGGGGCTCGCTCATGATCAAAGTGTATTATTTTCTTCCGGTTTACAGTGTCTTCTAGCAAGACATATCCACGCGGACCAACCCGTAATGATGTGGTCGTGTTATCGAACACCCCGGTGTCAGTTGTTTCAGTTTGGCCAAGAGTATCTATGAGATAAGACTGGAGCTGTTCTTGCTATGTTTTAAAGGATATTTAGTGCGCCGGCTCATAAGAATCACAAAAATGGCAGTCATACCTTTGGACTCTGAGTGCTAGCAAGCGATAAGAGAGTGAAACAGATGCCAAAGAAGAGGATCTTCATCCTGCCGATTCTTCAAAACAATCTATTATTGAAATTATGAGGTCTTGTATGTATCAATGAACTATGATAAAAGGAGAGGATGAGAGTTGTTCATTATGGGCGGATTTGCAGTGATTTATATATGTTTAAGTTGTGGATGACCTTCACACACCGGTATTTGGGCAGTGTGAACCGATCGATTCGGAATCTATGTTGATGACTACCTTGTCATATTGAGCTGAATAACATACGGGGAACGGGCATCAGCATTTGTGGCGTCCTGGTCAAGCCAAGGAAACTAGCTGCATAGCTATCATCATTACTGAGGGATTTGTGGGCCTCGTGTGCCATATTCATGAGTTTTGGGCGATTACTCGCTCAATCACAAGGCTAGCCTCCCTGGCCAGTTAGCGATTTTGTGGAATAGATTAAAGCAGCGCGAGAAATAACCGAAATAGGCTCGTCTAAATCTCTGGGCTAGACAACAAATAGGTAAGTGCTGACGTACCGCACGGCCTTAGCCCAAAATGGCAGGACATGCGAAAGCATTTACCCCGAAGATCAAAAGATCATGATTCGGAATCAGCAAATTCAAATTGAGCGAGCGTTTGAAATATTCCCTTTTCTACCGAAACCAGGAATATATGAAGTATTTATCTGAACTGAATTAACAAAGTGGAGGGTTTATTCCTGGGCAAAAGTAACGCTACCCGTGTTTGACGCGCGACGGACCAGTTTGAAATTCTTGGATTGACTCTAACAGTAAGAGATACCGGATGCTAGCTCTAGAACTTTGCGCGAACGATGCATAGCTTCTAAAAATCTCTGTTCTCATTGGCATTCGGAGATTATATCATCTATTATATACGTAATTGAATCAGTACAAATAGCGGAGCTTATGGCTAGTCACAACGTGGCAAATTTATGCTGACCAAAAGTTTATGGAATCAGTTTTTGTCGTAAGATACTTTTAATATAAGAGACACGCAGATCTAGACTTTCAGGGGTCCGTATCTTATAGTTATGGTGTTGCATGGGAGAGTGGGTCCAATTTGGGAAGAATTGAATAGAATTAAGTCAGGTCTCTGGACTACTGGCGTAAAGCCGGTATTTGTAGACAATAGCTAGCTAATGCCTACGGGTGTCACAGGCACCAGTGTGAGCCATTGGTAGGCAGACGTAGAAGCCTAGACTGGGGTGATTCATGTTCCATGTGATATATGGGTTGTAGGCACCCAGATTGTATCCTAATTGTCGGTTAGCTAGGCGTTTCATGGTTCTTTATTAAAGGTATAAAATACCGCATAAACTGGTATATAAGACCATGTCACGCTATAAGGCCCCCGGCATATAAGACCAGTTTTTCTATTGGAGGTTTAAAGGCGGGGGGTCTTACAGACCCTCTTTGGGTAGTACTATTTTTATATGGATTTAAGAGACTTTATTATGATTATATGACATCTAAATAAATGATAAAATCAGAATATTACCAAAACTACTCAATACCACTATTATCGCTGTCGACGTCGCTGTCGCTCATGGCCTGCTCCGCCTCCTCTGCTATGGCATCAATCTCCTCGATAGTCTTATTGATCATGACAGAATCAATCCAAGGTATTACTGGCATATCTGAAGGTTGTAGGCATCCCTCTATAGGCTTCCAATCCTGCCAATCCCCCACCTTAGGCCCTAGTAGGTCTTTGATCTTGATTTTCTCGTCCTAGCTGCCATCTGTTGGTAAGGTGAGTCCTAGATCTGTAAAAGTCTGTTGAATAAGCTGTGAATAGTATTTATAGAGGTCATCACAGGACTGAGCCACCTAATTGACTAACATTACTCGACGCTGTCCCACTGAATATTTGCCCTCAATCCACTGGGTTTCGTGAGAATCGCAGTGTTTGTCAGCTAGGTCCTGGATGCGGTTCTTTAGGACCTTATTGATGCCTACATCACAGACCTGAATAAAGCCTGTTGTACCACCAGGGATAAACCTACAAGTACAGTTGATACGCTTGAATTCAGCTAAGACCTTGTTGTTGAGTTGCCCTTTGAAAATATTAAGTGTAAGCAGTCGAGGCTCTTCAAAATTTTGAAGACAAAGGCTGAAGAATAGCTGAACTGGTTCTTAATTCATTCTATCATTGTCTCTGTTGTTACACATGATTTTTCAATGAAAGCCACTTTAACCTGTAGGTCGTATTGCTTCCATTCTGCAAGCAAACCAGGATGGAATGGCTTGCCCCTCTAATCTCCTTTGCCTTTAAACGTGCGAAGCTGGCTTCTAAATTCACTGTCAAGAAGACTGCTGTAAAGATCCCTGAAAAGGCTGCTATAGTACGAAAGAAGTCAGTTCGGTTTGTGGAGATGGCTGCGGAGGGGGTAAGTCCTGAGCCCCCTGCAAAAACAACTTCTACTGGTCGGTGCGTAAAAACACCACAACACTACGTGCAATAGTTATAATATTTAATTTAATTTTACTTCTATTATTTATCTATGTATATATGTACTTTTTATTTCAATTGATGCTACAGTTGTTGAGATATTATTATTATTATTAATCTTACACCGTTTGAGCCTAAGGCTATGCGGGTCTCCTATGAAAAGTCTAAAACTAGGGAAAACCTTGCTACTGTTGTAGTAGGATGAAAAACCCTAAGCTGCTCGTCTCCGTACGAATCTATAAATTACTCGCAGCCTGCAATTACTAAACAAATGGCCTCACCGCCACTTATCTGTCAAAGAGAGAGCTATTCGCCGTCGAATAGTAAGCGTTTAGCTAGAGCAAACTGCCCTAGTCTGCCCGAATACATTATCCATCGTACGAAGTGCATTGCCCATTCGTTCGTGCCCATCATCTGAGTGTAGGTCCTAGTTTTGCCTATATGTAGGTAGTGCCTCCTGCCTGTTTTGTAACTGCAGTATAAAGCCATGTGACGTGGCGTCTCACACCCAGCTCTACACTGGCAAGTTGCTGTAGTAAAGCCAGGTACGTTCCGTCTGTGGAGGAACTTAGCTAGCCCTATCCTCCCCGTACGAGCTTGCGTTAGCAGTGCGCTCTCTGTCTTACGAAGCCCCTCGTGGAGCTTTGGTATCTGCTTTGTTGGTGGTGTGTCTTCAGGGACTACCCTACAACCCCCTGGGTCTGTCCCTGGTCTGTTGAGATATTACAATTTTAAGAAGTTATTAAATTATGAGGTGGATCGAGCTTTTGGCCGGGGCGAGCTTTTAAGTGGGATTTCAAGTAATTTTAAGGCTATACACACATACACCATTCGGCGGCTTTACTGACAAATGAAAATTGAGCCAACAAAAAATTGTATTTGGGCAAGGCTACTAATACTGAGCTGGGTGCGAGTTCTATTCTCGAGGTCTTTGGACATTAATATGTTCGAATTTAGAAATTTCTCACTATTAGCGCTCGGGTTTCGAAACGGCCAAAGCTAGCGGTAGACATGTTCCCAAGATGGGGCATCGGTTGAGTTGGTTCTAGAGTTTTGAAGGGTGATGGGGAGTGCATGTGAGGCGAGAACCGGAGTGTGAGAGTGGTGAAGGGTGCGCCATTGGAGGAGAAGACCTAGCCAAGGATACAAGAAAGATGCCCGTACCGACATTTCTGCAAGCGAGGCGTGCCGTTCAAGTCCTATCCTTTGGATTGACACATACTAGAACATCTTGTATGTTTCCTCTAAGCCCTAAAATAGTATTCATCTGGCTTAATTATAGATACTAGCTATGCAGGTCGCACTGAGAGTCCTTGATACAATGACACCTGCCACTGGTTCCATACTGCGAGTTACGTGAACAGCGATGGATGAATTCATATCTGACGATGGATCCTAGTGTGGCAATATCAAAGATTGTGACATGTGGGCCGAGGCATTCGAAGTAAAATATAAGGGTAAAGACAAGAATTTTGGTAGAGCGGAGTTCAACAAGATTATTGGTCATTGCGTAGCTGTCGACTTTGTACCGAATTTGGCCCAAAACCGATTGATGCCTACCCTGAAGCTAAAGTAACCCCCCCTCCCCTTTTCCAACGTAAGTAGAGAACATAGTTTATTTACATCTTCCAACTCTTTTTCGAGTCAGCTTTTAGAACTCGAACTATTACGAATAAAAGTCCTCCTGCAAGAATCGCCGATGCACTAAAAGCAAGCCCTCCGATAAATTTATTTTCTGGTATGTTAAGAATAGCACCATCAATAGGATTGCCAATGAGGAGGCCGAGACCAGCGAGGCTATAGCACATTCCCATCCAAGTCCCAATAAGTTGAAAATCTGGTGCAAAACCTGCAACTACAGTAGCAGGTAATGAAATCACAGCGCCAGATGAGAAGCCATATAGAATGCAGAATATAATAAGCCCTAGAAGATTATGCACCGCAATCCATGCGTAAGTCAAAATCGATGATATCAAGGTGCAAGCGATCGTCACGTTGAGAGCACCTAGGTGGTCGGCAACTAAACCAGGTATGATGCGACCAAATAGTGATGCAGCATTGAGGATCACAAGAACATAAAAGGAGAGATTTTTGTCGATATTCAATATTCGTTCAGCATAGATGATGACATAAAAGAACGGTATGTAGAGGCCGAGTAAAGTCAGAAAGAGCCCGACGCTGAAGATAATGAAGATCAGAGAACGGAAGGCAGAAAGGTCGATGAGAGCTCGAGGCTTTTTGGCCAGCGGAGGACGAGTTTGCATGATAAGAATGCTAATAGATAGCGTAAAGAGGTTGATGAATGTGATGACTCTTGTGGTCCAACCAAAACCGATCTTTGGTTGGAGGTGGCTAAACACGATCGGATAGATGACACTGCCGACACTACCTCCAGCTCCGACCAGCCCTATTGCAAGTGCACGATTTTTAGTAAAGCCAGTTGCTACGACGGTTAGGCTAGGCAGAAAAAGACAGCCAGTCCCCAGTCCAACACATAGACCTTGCGCAAGGAATATTTGCCAGTAATCGTTGGCGAAGCTTGTTGAAAACATGCCGATAACAACAAGGAAGGAGCCGACAAATATCAAGGATCGGAAATAGCCCCGATCAAATATTGGGCCAATAATGGAACTGAAAACCACTAAGATAAAACCTTGAACGGTGCCGATCCAAGATATCTCCGATGGGGAGTGAAAGCGTAGAAGGTCGGTTTCATAGAAGGATTGATACACTCCAAAGGCGTTGATTATGCCCCTATAAGTGACGTTAGATGGCAAATACTTGCAAAGTTGTTGAAAATATAGGATGAAACGTTGCAGGGGGTGCCTACCATGAGTTAAAGAACATTAAATGCGATCCAAGGACCAGTTTCCATGCCCTTATGCCACCCTCTGGATTGAAAACGTTGTGCTCTCTCGTGAGAGTTGTCCTATCCCGCGACACCGGAGCAAGCGGAGTGTCGTCGTAAACACTGGATGCCCGGGAAGACTCTTGCGTTCTAATGCTGAAATTGTCCATCTTTGGATGGAGCAGGGGGTCCTAGAAGTCCACTGAGAAATCAAGGCGGGGCATCAATTGTCTATTGAGATGATTTATTTCAACGAGCAAGACTCAATCAGGTATATCTCGTACAAAGATGAAGCCGATAAAAGGCTCAAGCTGGTGGGGTTGGAGGTTTGGCATTCGTCTAACATACCTTGATGAGCATTGCCTGCCGAAGACCGTATAAAAGGTTGCTCTAGTGATCAAACCGGGTCGAAGGAGTGCCGGAGACATGGATGAGATGGATATACAAGGCACCTGAGCAAGCCCCCCCATCTTTTCATTCAGTCAGGTGTTCTGCTTAAGGAGACGGAGATCAATTGGATATTCAGTATCATGCAAAATCCACTTTGAAATTTCGATGGCATCTCACATAATAATTGACTTCTACAGTTTGATTGCAAATGTGATCCCTGCGTATCGACTCTTGTAGTTTTGCTGTGTATATTTGTAGTACTTGGGGAGATCCATTCCGAATTTACCGAACCATCCATGAAACGTGGCTAGTACCGGGATGTTTTGTAGGATTCCCGATAGCTAGGGGTTGTACTCCGTACCGTCCGGAATTCATAATCGTTCGGCTGGCACCATTCCCCGCTTCGCTTATTGGGTGATGGCCACCAATACGTAAAAGCTAGCAATAACGCAAATTTTTTCCTGACCACCCGCTTGCTACAAACCCACCCAACATGCCACCCAAAAGTCGATTCTATTGAAATTGCAATATAAAATGCTTCAGCCGCTATAGACGCAGACCCTACTTTAAAGGGAACAGATGCAGCAAAGCAGTATAATGCCATTTTACCACTGGTTAATGGCTCGGAGGCAGGGTCGTCCTTATCCACCACAAGATGCGGTCACAACCAAAAGCTCCAGGATCCCCAAAACCACGCAGTCCAGGATTGCCTTATGATGCTATACTACGCTAGTACGTTATGGCCCCAGTTTTAGCCGCAAATAAGGTCTTATTTTACTCAGGCTCTACTGGTACAGTTTCACAGAGATGGGCTGAGCGATGGATGATTCGACACAAAGAGTTCTTTAAGACACTGAAAGCCAAACCTATACATGTTAAACGACTAGCAGCGCAAGTAGTTAAGGATAAATAGGGCATTTATAATAATAATGTGTCCAACTTTGACGTATTAGGGTTCCCTACTAGTGTTACTACTAGCGAATATGTTATCGTCTCTGTTGATTGTATAGTGGTTTACCAGGCAGATCTAGCGAATCCTAAGCTAGTTACAATTGTAGAGACTTTAAACTACAAGGGAAAAAAAGTTCTATCCATAATAATCTTTGCTGGTGCATATTATTTGCAAAAGCACTTCAATAACAACATGGATAGTGACATTCTATTCGCTTGTTCATCAACAGGGTATAGTAATAATAAACTTGGATTAGTGTATCTTAAACACTTCAACTAGTTTATAGAGTTATTAACTAAAGGAAGCTATTGTATACTAATTTTAATAGGCATAGTTTTTATGTTACGCAACTATTTATCAACTACTATTAGGAACATCAGATTCGGCTATTTTTCTTGTCTCTACATAACACATATCTATTACAACTACTAGATGTTATTGTCTTTTAGAATTTAAAGTACTCTTTTTCTCATTTTCCAGCGATTTTACAACTAAACGTTTAAGAATCTTAAGATATATTAAAGTGCATTCTGCAAAACTAGATTAATCCTATTAAATCCTTTAATTGTTCTTAAGAAGATAAAAGAATATTAAGGATTACAAGCTTAAACAACATAAGAGGTTACACAAACGCCTTTATCTCTACTGTTATCCTTATCTATAAGATTTACAACTCCACCCCTTACACCTACAAATTAGAACCTTTATGCAACAATAGGATTACGAAAGCAAGGACTCGAATAAGTCTGTTCACAAACTATTTCAGCAATAGACAGTGATATGCCTATTACACCTTTAGTTCTACAAGTTTAAGACAAGGTAGTACAAGCTGTAGAACGGTTAATATTGACAGGTGCGACGGTTCGTTACATGCATGCAACAACTACCGTCTTAGACTAGCACTGAAACCGCTAAGGGCAGTTAGCTAGCAGGCAGTTAGCTAGGAACAGCTTGTATATATAAGGAGCTATGCTCTCCTTCCTTCCTCTTCTCCTCTCCTTAGTTTAGTATCTTCAATAAGTGCAATCTACAGAGCTCCCTTCATCTTCTTTGAATAGCATTTTGTACGTGCCGTCACAGCAGGGGCACTTGCGACTAATAGAGTCACGATTTATCAATTACAGAAGCTGCTTGCAAGGAAAGAAAAGAAGCTAGTGGCAAAGTATTCCAAAATATAGTAAAATTTATGGCCACCAAGCCTAGAGGGATATATTTTTGGACGAGGAGGACGAAAAAGAAGTAATTAATATGCAAAACAGTCAACTTTCAAAGCCATAGAGGAAGAAATATAAAGAGGTGGTCTTAGAACTAATAACAGGATTCGCAGATAGGCATCTGAATAGCACATTTACAAGTGCATACACTAGAAATTAGGTTGTTGTGGCTTCAATTATATGTAGTAGTATAGCCTCAAAAAAATTTGCGTGTTGCTGGCTTTTACGTGTTGGTGGCCCTCACCTAATAAGCAAAGCGGGGTTGGGTGAGGTGCCAGCCGAACGATTATAAGGATTTAAAAGTCTTTCGACTTCTTGGCATTGCACGGATCACCTACCCCAGCCTAAGGACTATCTAAAATATAGTAATATTTAATGCTAGCACTTGTGTAAACTATTCATATCTTACAAAACGTCTTAATAAGGTAATTATAAGGTACTAATACAATAAAATTATAACTTTTACTAAGTAGATGATAGAAACAAGCTAGGGAGGAAAAGTAAGAGAAAGACAGCGAGCTGATTTAAGCGACTACCGTATAATCTGCAATACAAGACCACCCCCTAGGATAAGACCACCTCTGTTTATAAGACCATTTCCTAGGGTAATTGATATGTGATTGCTTAATTAATAAGACCATAGTCTTATAATTAACCTCATATATAAAAGCACCCCTAAAAGCGCTTCCAACAGCATTTCCAGTACAATTTCTAGTACAATTAGCTGAATAACTTGCAGAACAAAATGCAGATATACACATAATATATATAAACTAGGTCAATCCATATTACAATCACTGTCTTCTGCATCAACATCAATCTCCTCATCATATTCAGACTCTAAATCCTTATTAGAATCATAGTCGAACTGCGCATCTATATTGTTACTACTATAAGTTGTTATATCGTTAAGATCTTCCTCCTACTCAGCAACCCTTTGTGCTAGCTCTTGTTCCATGTATAAAAATTGCTCCTCTTGCACTTTAATTGTGTTACTAATATCTCGGTCCTCGTTGGGGTTGATAATAGACCGATTGTAATCACCAACAACGATATCTAAGAGGTCCTTGATCTTCAGCTTAGAGTCCTCAGATCCGTCTAGGTTAAGAGACAGGCCAACCTGCTAGAACGTCTTAATGATCGTCTCTTTGTGTTCGTCATAAACCTTCTTCCATGCATCTACAACCTAGAATGTTATAAGAACTCGTCTTTCTCTAATAGTAAACTTCCTAGCCTTCTATTTCT
>Ga0335072_10004040_pt1 | contig 21918 bp, 21 predicted proteins | sample Lox_Sample_21_FD_206725 | JGI IMG/M metagenome (GOLD analysis project Ga0335072, IMG submission 206725) | Soil microbial communities from Loxahatchee National Wildlife Refuge, Florida, United States - Lox_Sample_2.1 | ecosystem: Environmental > Terrestrial > Soil > Wetlands | place: USA...
CGGATGTTTGTCGTGATGAGCCGGGGCCCGGCAGATGGGCGCAGCGGCGAAAAGTACGTCGCCGGGCAGCCTGAGACATGGATATGGTCGCCCGGTGCCTGACGCGATCTTTGCCCACCCCCGCCTTGCACCTATCTACGATGCCTTTGACGGAAACCGCGACGATCTGACGGCCTACCTCAACCTGGCCGAGGAACTCGGCGCTGAGCGTGTGCTCGACGTCGGTTGCGGGACAGGATGCCTGGCGGTCATGCTGGCCGCGAGTGGCCGGAGGGTCGTGGGCGTCGACCCGGCCCAGGCATCGCTAGAGATCGCGAAGTCGAAGGACAAGACCGCAGCGATCACCTGGATCCATGGCGATGCTGCGAAGGCGCCAGCGTTCGATGCTGATCTTGCGGTGATGACCGGGAACGTGGCGCAGGTCTTTATCAGCGATGATGACTGGACCCAGGTTCTTCGGGCAATCCACGCCGCACTTCGCCCCCGCGGCCATCTCGCATTCGAAACAAGGCGCCCCGAACGCCGGGCGTGGGAAGAGTGGGCTGCTGACACTGATCCCGTCGTCCTCGACATCCCGGGAAGCGGGCCGGTAGAGCAGCGGCTCGAGGTCACCGGCGTGAGTCTTCCATTGGTCGCCTTCCGCTACACGTACACGTTTCTGGCAGACGGAGCGGTCGTCACCTCGGACTCGACCCTGCGGTTCCGAAACCGCGATGAGGTGGAATCAAGCTTGGCCGCACATGGCTACCGAGTGCTGGATGTGAGAGAAGCGCCTGATCGGCCAGGTCGCGAGTTCGTATTCATCGCCCAACGCACCACCTGACCTGCGCCTGGCTCGCCCGCCCGGGGTGAACCGCACGAAGCAGACGGGCATGCGGGACGTCCGAGCGGGTAAGCTTCCTCGCTTGTTATGAGCTGGAGGAACGACGTCGAGAATCAGCAGCCGGAGTCACTAGCAGGATTCCGGGTCCGAGATCGTTCCGGCACGATCCTGGGGCGCCTGCTCGACAGGCGCTGGCCAGCACGCATAGTGGCTGTGGTAGCGGTGATACTGGCCGCGGTACTGGCCGCAACAGTGGCGCTTGAGGTCACGCCCATGCAGACCGTGACCGTCGCCGGGCAAGTCATCAAGGTCGGCGCCGCCCCGCGACCGGGGTTGTCCGGACCGGGTGAGGTTGACCTGTTCGGCCAAGGGCTGGCGACGGCAATCTCTATTCCCGGCCCGATCCAGCCCACGCTGCAGCTCAGCCAGATCACGCTGAACAGCGAACTTGCCAGCTTCGTTCAGGGACACGGCCAGAGCCAGGCTGGCCTGAATTTGCGGACGCAGCTGGTGACCGGCTGGGAGCGCTACTTCGCCTGGGAGACCGCAGCTGCCGCGGTGGTCGCGCTGATACTTGCCGGTGCCGTCGCGGGCTGGCGCAGGCTCTCGCTGAAGGCGACGGGGCTGTTGCTTGTCGTAGTCTTGATCGTCACGCTGGCGCTGAACGTGGGCGCCGTCGCGATTACCGCCAATGGCGCCCGCGCTGCGCTCCGGCATGTCAGCTCCCTAACCCAGCTCGTCGGCACGCAGGACGTCCGCGTGGCGCATTCCCGCGCGCGACGGCGTCCGCTACCCGGAATCGAGGAAGTGGTGATAGGCGACTCGACAGCCGCGGGAGCGGGGCTTCCCTTCGTGCCTCATGCTTCGGCGGCCGCTATCGCCTGCGGCCGGAGCGCGCAGGCGTACGCCGCCGACCTCGCCAGCGTCAATGGGTGGAAGGCGCTGAATCTGGCGTGTGACAGCGCGACGATCGCACACGGCCTGCTGGGCCCGCAGCAGCAGGGCACACAGCGGATTCCGCCGCAGATCGACTCTCTGCAGCGGGTGAAGGATCCCTCTGTTGTCATCGTCAGCATTGGCGCCGATGACCTCCAGTGGTCGGCCATCCTCGAGTACTGCGCGGCCACGTCGCAGTGCGATAGCCGCGCTTCGAATGCCTACTTCCAGCAGAAACTGGCTCAGTTCAGTACTGATTACCTCCAGCTGCTGATCCAGCTCGGCAGACTTCCCGGCCACCCGCAGGTGATCATCAACCGGTACTACGACCCGTTCGGCAGCAATGTCAGTTGCATCACCCAGCGCGGCCTCACGCCGGCGAAGGTCGGCACGATCCAGACCTGGCTGGTTGCGCTTAACCAGGTTCTGGCGAAGGGCGCGGCGCAGTTCGGGTTCCTGTCGCCACAGCCCAGCTTCGCCGGCCACACCTTGTGCTCGGCGCTGCCGTATGTTCAGGGGCTGGGCGACCCTGCGCCGTTCCACCCCACCGCCCTGGGTCAGCTTGCGATCGCGCTCGCCGACGAGGCTGCCTTGGTGAGCAAATCACCGCCGGCGAGCACGCCGGCGGCGCCGACGTCGTCGGCGAGCACGTCGTCGGCGAGCACGTCGTCCAGCACTTCGGCACTGCCCTAGCCCAGATTCCTTTCCGTACTGCGTGCTGCTGCCGGGGAACGCGGTCGGCGAGGACGTCCCAGATCGTCAGCATGACGCCGAGGTTGGCGTGCTGAACGTCGGGCGCGTGGTGCAGCCGGGCGCCTCCTGGGAGTGATGCAGCGCGTGGAAACCCGCCCCCGGCCAGTGCCCACTGAGGGCGGGTACAGACTCCGGGCTCGGATCGATCTCGCACGCTCCTGGACCTGCGCAACAGACACCGGACCTCCCGCTAGTCACCACGCAATGTCCAGCGGCATGCTTGCCTGGGTCAAGGACAAGGTCGTCGCCTCTCCCGTAGCTACGGACACGACAGTGATCTGGTTCAGCGGGCTGGGGAATCCGGCCACTAGCAGATGACCACCTGACGGGTCGGCTGCCATGAGTTCGCTGCCGATCCCCTGATGACCGGCTACCTCCCACTTCCTGAGCAGTTGCCCGGTGGCGGTGTCGTATGCGCCGAGCTGGATCGTGTACGGGTAGGTGGGCTTGCGAACCGTGAGGGCAAACGTGACGCGCGCATTCGCGCTGAGAGCCGTCGCAAGAACGCCGCCCGTGCCTGGCACAGTGAGCACCCGGCGGACCTCGACTGCCGGCTTGGTCAGCCTGACCAGCAGGGCCGCCATGCTCGCTACGTTGCCGCCACGAACGAAGCTGAACAGGCCGCCGTCTGACAGGGAAGGCAGTCCGCTGAACTGGTAAGCCTGCGACGAGCCCGCGCCCTTGATTGCGGTGACCTCGGGGTTGGACCAGCTCCTGCTTTTCGCGGTGCGGAGGTCGATCTCGCCCAGGATGTGCGGTCCGGTGCTGCCGCTGCCAGTCCTGGTGCATCCGTAAGTGGCGTAAGTGACCAGGCTGCCGTCCCCGCTCGCTGCCAAGGAGTTCGAGCTAGCCCAGCCGCTCACCTCAGGCACCACGAGCGGCGTCAGCGCGGTCGGCGTGCCGTTAGCAGTGAGCCGGAACTCGTACAGCCAGGTGCGGCAATCCCCGGGCCTCGGGAAGCCCGGCGTGGCCGCGGCCACGAACGTGTTGCCGTCACCGAGTGCTGCTACCGCCTGGAAATACCGGCCCGGCTCCGGCGGGCTGAGCCTGGCGACAATCTTGCCGGTGGCGGAGCTGTAGACCGCAACGGTAAAGGCGTACTCGGTGCCAGCCTTGTGGGCTGGATAGGTGATGCCCGCAAAGTAGCGAGGCATCGGGTCAGCCGGCACCTGGCCACCGGGATATCCTCCGGCCAGGCTGCGAGCGGCGCGAGGGAAGCCGGCGGCCGGCATACCGGTGCTCGCGGCCCTGTTTACCGCGCCCGGCCGGTTCTTTCCGAGGTGCGCGGGCAGCAGGTTCGGTACAACGACGGAGGCGCCGAGCGCGATCGCGGCGACGGCCGCGCCGGCCAGCAGCGGGATCGTGAGTCGCCGCCGCGGGAGCGGCCGGCCACTTGCAGGCAGATATCCCGGGCGCACGCCCAGCGGGCGTATTGTCTCCGGCCTGACAGTCTCACCGTCGGCACGGAAGGCGTCCCGGAGCTTGTCTTCAATGGTCACGAGTCCTCCTTCAGCGCCTTGCCGAGCGCCGCTATAGCGCGGGACGCGGTCGATGAAACCGTGCCCCTGCTGACCGCCAGAGTGATGGCTACCTGCTCATCGGTCAGGCCGAGGTAGTAGCGCAGGACGAGCACTTCCCGCGCCCTGCGAGGCAGCCGGGAGACAGCCTCGAGCACGGCGCGACGCTCCTCAGCGGCCATCGCTGCCGACTCGGGCGAGGAGACCTCGGGCTCGTGCTGCACCGGCCGCAGCATTGCGCGGCGACGAGTACGCAACACCGAACGGCACCTGTTGATAACGGCGGCTCGCAGGTAGGGCATCAGGTCGTCGTGGTCAGTCAGCCTGTCCAGCGCCCGGTACAAGCCGAGGAAGGCGTCCTGAACAGCGTCTTCGGCACTTTCCTGGTCGCGCAGCAGCAGCTTGGCCATCCGCACGAGTGTCACAGCGTGCTGCAGGTAGAGGCCATGGACGAGATCGTCGGCGTCGCTTGCATCCGGCGGCGCGTCAAGCTGCGCACCCGGACTCCCTGCGAGCACTTGGCTTGCTCTGCTGCCGGCCGGCTCACGCGATTGCTTGGTCACCGGGTTCAATGACGTCCACCGTTCGTGCCAACGGCAAGCAGGCAAACACAACCGCCATGCAGCAGTGTGCGCCCGGTAATGGTCTGCATATAGCTACCACGCCTCGTGACCGACTGTGCTGAGTCCCGGCGCCGCAGTTTTGTGCCGCCGGGCAGGCCGGCGCCCGCAGCGACCCGGCTTCAGCCAGCGGCCGACCGCGTGGCACTATCGCATCGTGCGGATTTTCTACTACGCCGTGTCGTCGCAGCGCAGGCGCCGCGTGCGCCTGCTCATTGCCGGATTCCTCGCGGCCGTTGCGCTTGCCGCCGCCGGATGCTCGTCCGGGACAGGCGCCGGTGCGACCGGCAGCGCAAGCAGCGCTGCTGACCAGCAGAAACTCGCAGACGCTAACCCGAACCTTGACCCTGGCTCGTCACTTGGCGGCATCCACGCGCCCGACTTCACCCTGACCAACCAATTCGGCCAGAAGATCTCCCTCAGCGCGTTCCGTGGCAAGGCGATCATCCTCGCCTTCACCGATTCCGAGTGCACGACGGTCTGCCCGCTCACGACCCAGAGCATGCTGGCCGCCAAGCAGCTGCTCGGCAAGGCGGGCAGTCAGGTGCAGCTGATCGGCGTGGACGCTAACCCTGACGCCACGGCTGTGTCTGACGTCATGTCTTATTCGCGCTCGCACGGGATGGTCAACCACTGGGACTTCCTGACGGGATCGCGCGCTGAGCTCGCGTCGGTCTGGAAGGCCTACAACATCTATGTGGCGATCGAGAAGGGGCAAGTCGACCACACCCCGGCCGTGTACATCATCGATGCCCGCGGCCGCGAGCAGAAGCTCTACCTGACGACGATGGCCTACGCCAGCATCACCCACGCCGGCCAGATCATGGCGCAGGAGGTCTCGAGCCTGCTGCCGAGTCACCCGAAACTGGCCAGCGCGGGCTCCCTCGCCTATGTCAGCGGCCTGTCGCCGCGTGACACGGTCAAGCTGCCAGAACTGCCCTCCGGCTCGCTGACACTCGGGCCGGGCAAGGCGCACCTGGTGATGTTTTTCGCCACCTGGCTGGACGAGTCCTCTGACCTCAGGAGCAAGCTCTTCGACCTCGACCAGTACGCGCGGACGGCTGCTGCCAGCGGGCTGCCCGGCCTGGTCGCGATCGACGAGGAAGCGGCGGAACCGTCACTCGCCACCGTCCGCAGTTACCTTGCCAGCCTGGGCCGGCCGCTCGGCTACCCGGTCGCGCTGGACGAGACAGGCCGCGTCGCTGACGGCTACGGCGTCCAGGACCAGCCCTGGTTCGTGCTCACCTCGGCTAGCGGCAAGATCCTCTGGAAGCACGACGGCTGGCTGCCGGTCAGCCAGCTCACCGCCGCCGTCCGCACGTCTGAAGGCTAGTCAGGCAGCGCCAACCGGGCCCGTCGCCGGGATGTTCCAGGAGCTGATGACCGGCTCGGCGTGCTCGGCGCCGAGAGTGCTGAAGGTGCCGGTATCCAGGCGGAATAGCCTGCCCGCCGCGGGCGCCAGCCCGAGCCAGCGGGCTGTCAGCACCCGGAGCAGGTGCCCGTGCGCGACCAGCGCGACGTCACCGTGGTGCAGCAGCGGCCGGGCCCTGCCGAGCACCGCGTCTGCGCGGGCGCCGACCTGGTCGACGGTCTCGCCCGGATGGGCCGCGTCGCCCGGGATGACGCCGTCCCGCCACAGGTACCAGGAGTGGCGCTCCTTCCTGATCTGAGTCGTGGTCAGGCCCTCATAACCGCCGTAGTCCCACTCCCAGAGGTCGTCGTCCACCTTCGCCATGGTGAGCCCGGCCAGCTCTGCGGTCTGTATGGCCCGGCTGGCGGGGCTGACGAAAGCTGCGGCGATCTGCCGGCCGGCCAGCGCAGGGCGCAGCGCTACCGCAGCCGCGCGGCCCGCCTTGGTCAGCGGCACGTCTGTCCGGCCGGTGTGCTTGCCTGACCGGCTCCACTCGGTCTCGCCGTGCCTGATCAAGATCAGCTCGCCCATGCGTAGCATCATGTCACTGCGCTATCGGCGGGGCGGCGGACCCGCCACCGCCAGGCTTAGCGTCCGCTGGGAGAATGGCCTGCTGCTGGTAAATACAGGTCGATAGCGACGCGCGATGCGTTGCTGCCGGGTTATAGTCGCCGGAATTAGCCGCCGCGTGCTCCCTGCCCTCGGTCCTTCGGTGGCTGTATCCCCTGACAGCCAAGCCAGAGAGCGACCATGCGCCGGCTCCCTAGCCAATCTCGTCCTGCCCACGCACGGGTCGCCCGGCCGCCCCTGGTGGAGGGTGTTGCCTGCTGGAGCGCCAGGCACCGCAAGACGGCGGTAGGTGCCTGGCTGGCGTTCATGGCCGCCGCGTTCATCGCCGGCCAGTTCGCGACCGGGAACGGCGTGCAGCAATACGACCCGGGTCAGGCGGGGCGCGGTGAGCAGGTGCTGACCAACCTCGGCGTAGTCACTCCGCCGTCCGAGAGCGTGCTGATCGAGGCCCGGACCGGCGAGCAGCATCTAGCCGCGGCGGCGACCACCAGCGTGCGCCACGCGGCTGCTCAGGTGAAACGGGTCACTCTCGAGGTGGAGGCCGCACTAGCTGCGCTGCCTAAGGCGGCTGCTGATATCCGGGCGCCGTTCCAGCCCGGCGTGCGCGGCCTGGTGGCAAGCCACGGCACCGCGGCGCTGGTGACCTTCCAGGTCGCCGGGCCGAACGCGGACGCTGACACGACCGTTCTTGCCGATCTCGCGGCGGTGCACAGAATCCAGGCATCACATCCTGGCTTGCTGGTCAGGGAGGCCGGCGACGCGAGCACCGACCGGGTCGCCAGCGCGCTACTCGGACAGGACTTCCGGCAGTCGGAGTGGACGTCCATCCCGCTCACACTAATCCTGCTAATCGCCGTCTTCGGCGCTCTAATCGCCGCGGGTATCCCGGTCCTGCTCGCAGCCACTGCCGTGGTCACCGCAGTCTCGCTGCTCGGCATCGCAGGCCAGTGGCTGCCGGTCGGTTCCGGCACCTCTGAGCTGGTGCTGGTCATCGGGATGGCGGTCGGGGTCGACTACTCGCTGTTCTACCTGCGGCGCGAGCGCGAAGAACGGATGAAGGGCCACGACAATCTTGCCGTCGTCGGGATAGCGGCCGCGACGTCCGGACGAGCGATCCTGGTGTCGGGTCTGACAGTCATGGTCTCGCTTGCCGGCCTGTTCCTGACCGGCATCGACATCTTCACCGGCATCGCGTTCGGCACCATCATGGTGGTCGGCGTGGCCGTCCTCGGCTCGCTGTTCTTCTTGCCGGCACTGTTGTCCTGGCTCGGACCGTGGGCAGATCGCGGCCAGCTGCCGTACCTCGGCCGGCGCCTGACGCACCCGCAGCCTTCGAAGCTGTGGGCGGGCCTGGCCAGGCGCGTCGTGCGCAGGCCGTGGCTGCTCGGCGGGATCGCCGCCGCGGCCCTGCTGGCGCTGAGCGCGCCGGCGCTGGGCATGCGGATCGGGAACCCGGCGATCGACTTGCCGAGCAACCTCGGCGTCGTCAAGGTGCTCACCGACATCCAGCAGGAGTTCGGAGGCAAGCCCGCGCCGGCTGACGTCGTGGTCAGCGGATCCGGGCTAGGAAGTCAGGCTATGCAGACGCAGATCGCTGCGCTGCAGGCCGACGCGCGCACCGGAGGCGCTATTCATGGTCCGGTCCGGGCCACCGCCGTGGCGCACGGCAAGGCCCTGGTGATCGAAGTGCCGCTCGCGGGCAACGGCACCAGCACCAAGTCCGACTCGGCGCTGCTGACGCTGGAGAACAAGATCCTTCCCGCGACCATCGGCAAGGTCCCCGGCGCAAGCTTCGCCGTCACCGGCAATACCGCGTCCAGCTATGACCTGCGATCGACGCTGGACTCGCGGACGCCGCTGGTGTTCGCCGTCGTGGCCCTGCTCGCCTTCGTGCTGCTGATGTGCGCGTTCCGGAGCGTCACCATCCCGGTGGTCTCGATCGTGCTGAACCTGCTGTCCGTGGGCGGTGCGTACGGGCTGGTGACGCTGATCTTCCAGGACGGGCACCTGCAGGGACTGCTCGGCTTTACCTCGTTCGGCGCGCTGGTCCCGTGGGTGCCGCTGTTCACGTTCGTGATGCTGTTCGGGCTGAGCATGGACTACCACGTGTTCATCCTCAGCCGCATCAGGGAGCTCTGGGCTGGCGGAGCGAGCACCCGCGACTCGATCATCGACGGCGTCGGCAACAGCGCCGGAGTGGTGACGAGCGCGGCGATCATCATGGTGGCGGTGTTCTCGATCTTCGCGACCCTGTCCATGATCGACGTGAAGATGCTGGGCGTCGGCCTGGCTGCCGCAGTGCTCATCGACGCAACCGTCGTGCGCGGCGTCGTGCTGCCGGCCGCCCTGGCGTTGCTGGGGGAGCGGGCCTGGTACCTGCCGTCCTGGCTGAGCTGGCTACCCGGACGTGGCCTGGCGTGCGAGGGCGGCCGGAGCGCGCGGATTCCAGCCGGGACGGGGCAGTCGGCCGGGACGGTGCCAGTGCCCGTTCCCGCGCTGTTGTCTGGTCGTCGCGTCTCTGCCGGGTGACTTAGATGCTGGCGGCACGGCGGTAGAGGTCGGTGAGCAACGCGATTGCCGCGTGCGTCAGGGGGTGCGGGTCTTGCTGCCGCCAGATCATCCGCACCGGGATCAGCGGGGCGTCGTGCAACGGCCGGAAGACGATGCCGTCGCGGCGGTACTGCGTGGTGGTGCCTTCGGCAGTGATCCCGATGCCGCCGCCGGCTGCGATGATCGCGAGCCAGTCGTCGATATCGCTGGTTTCCCTGATGTGCGGTCGGGCGTCCGGCGGCCACAGGCCCGGCGTGGTAGTCCCGGTCCGCCGGTCCACCAGCAGCGTCCGCTGCGGTACCTCGCCCAGCCTGATGAACCGCCTGCGGGCCCAGGGATCGTCGGCCGCAATCGCGCAGTAGCGCTGCTCGTGGCCGACGATCGCGCTGGCGAAGCGCGTGCTGTCGGTCTCGCCGCGCAGCACCGCCATGTCGCACGAGCCCTCGGCCAGGCCGCCGGTTGCCGAGTTGGTGCGGATCAGGTGAAGTTCGACGTCCGGGTACTGGGTCGCCCAGCGACGCTGGAACTCACGCGTGTGCTGGCCCATGGCTGCCCATGCGTGGCCGATGCGAAGGCTCGTATGGCCGGTTGTCGCCTCGGCGACCAGGTTGTCTGCGGCTGCGAGCACCTGGCGGGCCTGAGCAAGGGCATGTACCCCTGCGGTGGTCGGAGTGATGCTCCTGCTGGTGCGGTGCAGCAACCGGACGCCGAGGATGCGCTCCAGGGCGATGAGATTGCGGGAGACCGCTGCCTGCGAGATGCCGAGGTCGATGGCGGCGTCGGTGAAGGTTCCGGCGTCCACGATGGCGACGAGGCAGCGCAGGTGCCGGAGCTCGAGATCCATAATCAAAGCGTATAGATGTCTTCGTGCATGCATTTTGCGCATGCGCGGATTCCGCTCATTCTCTTCTCATGACTAGCGTCATCGACGAGCAGCGCCGTCCCGCTGCCGCTATCGCGGACAGTGCCGTCCACGTCCGGTTGTCCGGCCGGCTGGCCGGCACCGCGCTAATGACCGGCAGTGCCGCGTCCAACCAGATCGGGGCCGCGACCGCTGCGCTGGCCTTTCCGGTGCTCGGCCCGGCCGGTGTGGTCGCTGTACGGCAGTGGGTGGCGGGGGCGGTCCTGCTGGTCACAGTCCGGCCCAAGTTCGCCTCGTTCACCCGCGAGCAGTGGCGGCCGGTGCTGGCCCTGGCGGCGATCTTCGCCATCATGAACGTGTCGCTCTACACAGCGATCGACTCGATCGGGCTCGGCCTGGCGGTGACGCTGGAGTTCCTCGGCCCGCTGTCGGTCGCGCTGCTTGCCTCCCGCCGCGGACGGGACCTCGCGTGCGCGCTGGTGGCTGCTGCCGCTGTTGTCGTGCTGGCGCGGCCGCAACCGAGCACTGACTACGCCGGCATCGGCCTGGCGCTGCTGGCTGCCGTCTGCTGGGCCTGCTACATCCTGGTCAACCGGGTCGTCGGCGCCCGCCTGCCGGGGTCCCAGGGAGCCGCGGCCGCCGCCTGCCTGTCAGCCATGCTCTACGTCCCGGTAGGGATCTGGGTACTGGCCAGCCATCAGGTGACCGCGGCTGCCGTCGGCCGGGCGGCCACTGCGGGCATCTTGTGCTCGGCGGTCCCGATGACTGCGGACCTGCTGGCCTTGCGTCGCGTTCCGGCCAGGGTGTTCGGCGTCTTCATGAGCGTCAACCCGGTATTCGCCGCGCTAACGGGCCTGATCATCCTCGGCGAGTCGCTGCAAGTCACCGACTGGCTGGCCATCGCGGCCATCGGCGCGGCCAACGCGGTCAGTGCGAGCAGCGCCGGGGCCAGCAGCGTCAGGGGACAGTCAGGATCTCGTACCCGGTCGCGGTGACGACGAGGGTGTGCTCGAACTGGGCCGTGCGCTTGCCGTCAGCGGTGAGCACTGTCCAGCCATCGGGCCAGATGTCGTACTCGACCGTGCCGAGCGTGAGCATGGGCTCGATAGTGAAAGTCATGCCCGGCTCCATGATCACGCCCACGGCCGGGTCGTCGAAGTGCGGTACCACCAGGCCGGAGTGGAACGTGGTGCCGATGCCGTGGCCGGTGAAGTCCCGGACGACGCCGTAGCCGAACCGCCTCGCGTAGGACTCGATGACCCGGCCGATGGCGTTGAGCGGGCGGCCGGGGGCCACGGCGCGGATGCCGCGCATCATGGCCTCCTGAGTGCGCTCCACGAGCAGGCGAGACTCCTCGTCGGCGTCGCCAGCCAGGAATGTGGCATTGGTGTCACCGTGCACGCCGCCGATGAACGCGGTGATGTCCACGTTGACGATGTCGCCGTCGGCAATGACCGTGTCGTCGGGTATGCCATGGCAGATGACCTCGTTCAGCGAGGTGCAGAGCGACTTGGGGAAGCCGCGGTAGCCGAGGGTGCTCGGGTAGGCACCGTGGTCGATCATGAACTCGTGCCCGATCCTGTCCAGCTCGTCAGTCGTTACCCCGGGCGCGACGTGCCGGCCGACCTCGACCAGGGCCTGGGCGGCGATCCGCCCCGCGACCCTCATCCGCTCGATGGTGTCGGCGTCCTTGACGTCAGGCTCGCCGGCGCGCGGGGCGCGCCGGCCGACGTACTCGGGGCGGGCGATGGCGGCGGGCACGGTTCTCTGCGGCGAAACGCGGCCAGGCTGGAGAATGGCAGGCATGATCTGCAAGTCTAAGGGTCATGGACGATGACAAGAGTTGGTGGTTCTGCCTGAAACACCACGAAGTCGAGCAGGGACCGGGCTGCGCGGGGAAGGACCGGCTCGGCCCGTACCCGACCCGGGAGGCGGCTGAGCACTGGCAGGAGACAGTGCAGCGGCGGAACGAGGAGTGGGACGCCCAGGACCGGTGGCCGGGCGAGGCGGCAGATAGCCGATAACGGCGGCCGGCGGGGCAAACCGGGCGAGTTCAGTCACCGGACTGGCCCGGCGCCGTCGCGGGCTGCTGCTGGGCTGCGGGTCCCGCGATCTTGTAGTGTGAGGCCAGCGGCTGAAAGCGCGACAAGGGGGCGCAGAGTGACCGTGGATGGACCGGATCGTAAGCTTCCGCCCGCCGCTGAGGCGCGGCTGGCCGAGATCCGGCATAGCGGGACCTGGTCGTCCGCGCTCAGTGCGGACGAGTTCGCCGCCATCAGGAGCACCGGGTTCGAGCCCGTCGGGCAAGTGCTCGGCGCGGCCATCTACAACATCGGCTACACCGGGGGCTACGGCTGTCCGGCCTACGGCGCCAGTTACGGCTTCGGCCCGCTGGGCGGCTACGGCGGCGGCCTGTACTCCAGCGTGACCGCCACGTCGGGCGGCGGAACGCTCGGTTCGTACGCTCCACTTGTCCGCACCATGTACCAGGCCCGGCGGCAGGCCATCGGCAGGATGACGGCAGAGTGCAAGGAACTGGGCGGGCACGGCGTCGTCGGTGTCAAGCTGACGATCGGCAGCTTCCCGGCCGGCGGGCTGGAGTTCAAGGCGATCGGCACGGCGGTGCGGGCACCCGGCGGCGTCCGGCTGCGTGAGCCATTCACGTCCGACCTGACCGGGCAGGATTTCGCCAAGCTGATCCTGGCTGGGTGGGTGCCGGTCGGGCTCGTGCTCGGCATCTCGGTCGGGGCGAGGCACGATGACTGGGCCACGGTGAGCCAGACCCGGTGGGCCGCGGGCAACACCGAGGTCAGCGGTTACACCGACCTGGTGAACGCCACCAGGCACGACGCCCGCCATCAGCTTGAACAAGACGTCGCCAGGCACGGCGCGGACGGGGTCGTGCTGCAGCAGATGGACATCAGGGTTGGCGAGCACGAGTGCCCGGTACAAGAAGGCCGCCGGGACCACGTTCTCGAGGCCACGATCATCGGCACCGCGATCGCGCATTTCGGCCGGAAACGCGGGCCGGTGAAGCCGCCGCTCGCGATCATGTCACTCGACCCGCAACGGCGGCAGGCCGCGCGGGTCCGGCTGGGCTCGTGATGCCCATGCTCATGACGACAGTGCTCATGATGACAGTGCTCATGACGACAGTGCTCATGACGACAGTGCGGCAAGACAATCTCGACGCTGAGGGAGCGCGATGACTGAGCAGCAGGGCACCGACCTCGGGGTGCTCGGAGTACCACAGGACGCGATGCGCAGGCTGGCCGAGCTGCAGCCGGGCCGGCCGGGCGCGATCTTCACCTCGGATCTCTCTGTCAACGAGTTCTTGCTCGTGCGGGAGGTCGGCTTCCGGCCTGTCGGGCTGGTCCTGGGCAGCTCGATCTACCACGTCGGCCTCCAGTTCGGCCGGTGGGGGCAGAGCCAGGAACTGGACGTGCTCTCCCAGGCGATGTACCACGCTCGCGAGCTCGCGATGACCCGGATGGAGGCCGAAGCGAAGGCGCTTGGCGCTGACGGCATCGTCGGCGTCCGGCTGGACGTCGAGCTCAAGGAGTTCGGCGCGGACATCGCCGAGTTCATCGCGGTCGGCACCGCCGTGGTGGCTGAACCCGGTGCGGGCGGCGGTGGTGTCACGAACTGGCGGAACAACAAGGGGATGCCGTTCACCTCTGATCTGTCCGGCCAGGACTTCTGGACGCTGATCCGGGCGGGTTACGCGCCGCTCGGCATGGTCATGGGCTCGTGCGTCTATCACATCGCGCACCAGCGGCTCGGCAGCAAGATGAGCAATGTCGGCCGCAACGTGGAGCTTGACCAGTTCACCCAGGCCCTCTACGACGCGCGTGAGCTCGCCATGAGCCGGATGCAGGCAGAGGCTGAGGAACTCGCCGCCGAGGGCATCGTCGGCGTGCAGCTACGGCAGCACAGCCACACGTGGGGCTCGCACACCACCGAGTTCTTCGCGATCGGCACCGCGGTCCGGCCGTTGCGCGAGGATCACATCATCCAGACGCCGACCATGGTCCTGAGCCTTGACGCCTGACCTGCTGCCAGAATCCGCTGCGTAGCTTAGATGTCGAATACTGACCAGGCTGGACAGGGCCCGCGCGGCCAGGACGAGACGCGCCAGGGCTTGCCGCCAGCTGCGCAGGCTCGGCTCGCTGAGCTGCGACAGACCCGCACCTGGGGATCGTCCCTGGATGTCAGCGAGTTCGCCGCGATCTCCAAGGTCGGCTTCCAGCCGGTCGGGCAGGTGCTCGGGGCCGCCGTCTACAACATCGGCGACCCTGGCGACGAAGAGTGCCCGTATGGCGTGGCGGTCTACCGCGGTGAGGGCTCCCGGTCCTACGGTCCCTCTGCGGGCGGAATGCGCCTGGGTCCCGGCCCGGTGCAGCCACCGGTCGGCGTCGCAGCTATCGGGTCAGCCCGGCCGCTGGTCTCGGTGCTCTACCAGGCTCGCCGCGCCGCGATCAACAGGATGACGGCAGAATGCGCCGCGCTCGGCGGCCTCGGCGTCATCGGTGTGACATTGTCGATCGGTCCGTTCGGCGACGACGAGAGCATCCTGGAGTTCCGCGCGTTCGGCACCGCGATCCGCGCGCCCGGTGTGGTGAGCCGCGCGCAGCCATTCGCCTCCGACCTGTCCGGGCAGGATTTCACCAAGCTCGTCGCGCACGGCTACGTTCCCGTCGGCCTGGCACTAGGCGTGGCGGTCGGTTACCGGCACGATGACTGGCTGACAAAAGGTCAAACCCGTCTTACTGCCGGGAACGTCGAAGTCGTCGGCTATTCCGAGCTCGTCCGGCAGATGCGTACCGACGCGCGAAATGAACTGGACCTGGATCTGGTACGGATGGGCGCCGAAGGCGTGGTCGTCCGGGAAATGTCGACGAGGATCTCCGAGCGCAAATGCCCCATCGTCCCGTTCGGCAGAGATCACGTCGTCGAGGCGACCATCGTCGGCACAGCGATCACGCAGTTCGCCCGGATGGCACCGCCGCCCATCTACGGCATTCACAAGCTCGACGGCCGCCGTCCTGTCCAGGCGCCCGAACGGCAGGTCTCGGTGAGCCTGGATGGCTCGGAGCCCAGCGAGCGCAGCGACCCTGCAGAGCCGTCAGCGCCGTCGGATGAGCCCGGCGCGGGTGCACCTGGTTAGCTGCGCAGGCGCTCGTCCAGATAGAGCAGGAACGTGGGAAGCCAGTGGCTGCGCCCGAAACCTTCGGACGGCCGCAAGCTGGCGGTCCGTTCCCGGTGCGCGTCCGCCGCGGCGAGCGCGCGGGACGCTACTGGGTGATCCGGCGGCAGGGCACGGCCGATGGCATCCAGGCACCAGGCCCGCGCGACCACCAGTCCCTCAAGGTGCACGGTGCCGGGGTCGGCTGCATCGGGCTGGAAGTCCGGCGGTGACCAGGCGACGTCAGCCGGATCTGGCAGCGCCTGATCCAGCCAGGCAGTGAACTCCGCGGGCGCCAGCACGTCAGCCATCAGCGCTGCCTCCGTCAGCTCGGGGCTGTGGAAGGCATCACCGGACGGCGGGTCGGTCCAGCGCAGCGCCCGGTCAGCAGCGAACATTCGCAGTGCGGCGGCGGTCAGCCCGGCGACGGCATCCTGGTCGTCCCGCCGGCGGGCCGCCACCAGCGCCAGCTGCAGGCTGAACGCGGTGTTGCCATGTGTGCCGGTCCGGATCGGGAACGCGAGCTGCCCGCCGAAGTACGCCGACAGCCGGTCGGACAGCAAGTCGGCGAGCGGGCGCAGGGCGGCTGCCCACTGGCCCGGCCGCTCCTTGCCTTGCGCCTGGCATTCGGCGTGCAGCAGAACCAGCCAGGCCCAGCCGTAGGGTCGCTCGGCGGTACGTCCGCCCGGGCCGGAGTAGAAGGCGGTCTCGCCCGCCAGCCGCTCCTCAGCCAGGTGCTCGTCAAGAAGCTCACCGACCGCGGTGGCGAGGGCGTCAGGCAGCCCGCGATCGAGCGCCCGGACCAGCAGCCAGTGGTTGTGCACAGCGGAGTGCCAGTCGTAACTGCCGTAGAACGCCGGGTTCAGCTGCCGCGGCGGGAGCACGTCGGCGTCGGAGTTCAGCTCCTGGATGAGCTGATGGGGGTACTCCCGCTGGGTTGCCGCCAGTGCGGTAGTCGCCAGCGCCTCCAGGCCGGAGCGGTCCAGGGGAATCATGTGAATGCAGCCACCTCCACTGCCCGGGCACTGAGCACTGCGCGCAGCGCGCGGGCGACATCGACGGCGCCGGGGGTATCGCCGTGCACGCACAGCGAGTCGACCGCCAGCACGATTGGTGAGCCGTCATCGGCTTCGATCGGGGTTCCGGTCGCGATCCGCCAGCCGCGCTCGGCCACGCCGGCCGGGTCCGTCAGCACCGCGCCGGGCCGGCCGCGCGGGATCAGCCGGCCGTCGTGGGAGTAGCCGCGGTCGGCGAAGCCCTCGGCCACCACCCGCAGGCCCTGCTGGCGCAGCACATCGACGGCCGGGCTGCTGGCCAGGACCAGCACGCTCAGGTCCGCGTTGTAGGCAGTCACTGCCTGGCCCAGTGCGCTGGCTAGCTGCTGATCGCCGGCCAGGTCGTTGTACAGGGCGCCGTGCGCCTTGACGTAGCGCACTGCCGTGTCATGCCGCCGGCAGAACGCCTCCAGGGCGCCGATCTGGTACAGCACGTCGGTTATCAGTTCCTCAGGGCTGACCCGAAGTTGTCGCCGCCCGAATCCGACCAGGTCGGGATAGGACACGTGGGCCCCGATGGCGACGCCGCGCGCAGCTGCCATGGCCACCGCGGCGTCCATCGTGCGCGGGTCGCCAGCGTGGAAGCCGCAGGCGATGTTGGCGCTGGTCACCTGATCAAGCAGCGACTCGTCCGCGCCCATCACCCAGGCGCCGAAGCCTTCGCCGAGATCGGCGTTGAGGTCGATCACGAAGCCACCTGTCCGGTCTGAGGTTCGGCGAGCGGGAAGTGGCACGCGGCGCGATGGCCGGCGCCGAAGTCGCGCAAGGCTGGTTCTTGCTCCGCGCACAGCGCCGTGGCGGCAGGGCAGCGGGTGCGGAAGCGGCAGCCAGAAGGAGGTGCCGAGGCCGAGGGGAGTTCGCCCCGGATAGCCGACGCCGGCCCTGGCCGGCCAGGGACCGGCTCCGGGACCGCGTCGATCAGCGCTCGTGTGTAGTGGTGGGCGGGCGCCCGGAAGATCTGTCCGGGCGGTCCTGACTCGACGATCGTGCCGAGGTACATCACCGCGATGTAGTCGGCCAGGTAATGGATGACTGTCAGGTCGTGAGACACCATCAGGTAGCTGAGCCGATGCTCGGCCTGCAGCGCGGTCATCAGGTTAAGGATCTGAGATCGGACGGACACGTCGAGTGCGGATACCGGCTCGTCGGCCACGATCAGTGCGGGGCTGGTCGCGAGGGCGCGTGCCAGGCCGACACGCTGACGCTGACCGCCGGACAGCTCCCGCGGGTACCGGTCCAGCTGACTGATCGCCAGCCCGGTCTCGCCGGCTAGCTGCCGCACCAGGGTCGTGCGCTGCTGCCTGCTCATGCCGCCCTTAGCCCGCAGCGGCTCCTCGATGATGCGCGCCAGGGTCATCCGCGGGTTCAGCGCGGCGTAAGGGTCCTGGAACATCATCTGGACGTCGTACCGGGCAGCCCGGCGCTCCGCGCGGCTCAGAGCGGCGAGCGCCGTGCCGCGCAGCCGCACCTCGCCGTGGGTCGGCTTCTCCAGTCCGACCACCATGCGGCCGAGCGTGGACTTGCCGCAGCCTGACTCGCCCACGATGCCGAGCGTGGTGCCCGCCGCGATCTCCAGGCTGACACCCGACACTGCCTGGACCGGGGCGGCTGACCTGGACAGCACGCCACCTCCCCGATAGTGCTTGGTGACGTTGACCAGGCTCAGCAGCGGTGCGTCGGAGGATGTTGGACGAGACATCATCGGGGAGCCTCCGCGGCGCTGAGAGTGCCTTCGGCCTGGTCGGCCGGGTGGTAGCAGCGCCAGTGATGCCGGCCCTCGCCCGAGACGGCCGGGAGCTCGGCGGAGCACTGGCCGGATGCGGCCGGGCAGCGCGGCACGAACGGGCAGCCGGCGGTGCTCACGGTCAGGTCCGGTGGACGGCCCGGAATGGTTGCCAGTTCGGATCTGCGCGGGGTCTCCAAGCGCAGAACGGAGTCCAGCAGGGCAGCGGTATACCGGTGCCGTGGCGTGTCGAAGATCTCGGCGGTGCGGCCGATCTCGGCTTCCCGCCCCGCATACATCACGAACACCCGATCGGCGTGGCCGGCGACCACGCCCATGTCGTGGGTGATGAGCAGGGTGGCCATGCCGAGCGTCTCGCGCAAGTGGCCGAACAACTCGAGAATTTGCGCCTGCGTGGTGACGTCCAGCGCCGTGGTGGGCTCGTCGGCGATCAGCAGCCGCGGGCGGCAGATCAGCGCTGCGGCGATAACTACGCGCTGCCGCATCCCGCCCGACAGCTCGTGCGGAAAGCGATCCATCTGCTCATTCGGGCGGGGCAGCCCGACCAGGTTCAGCATGTCGGCCGCTGCCGCCTGGGCCTCGGCCTTGCTCGCGCCGCGCTGCACCCGCAGGGCCTCACCGACCTGGACACCGATGCGCTGAGTGGGGTTCAGTGAGGTCATCGGATCCTGGAACACGATGCCGACTTCGGTGCCTCGCACCCGGCGCAGGTCGCGCTCGCGCAGCCCGGCCACCTCACGGTCGCCGAGCCGGATGCTTCCCCGGACGGCTGTGTTGGACGGGAGCAGCCCAGCCAGTGCCAGGCCCAGCGTCGACTTGCCGCATCCGGACTCTCCGACGATGCCGACGGTCTCGCCCTCAGCGACCTCGAGCGTTACTCCCTGGACGGCGTGCACCACTGAGCGCCGCAGCTTGATGTCGACGTCCAGGTCGCTGACCTGGAGTACGGGTGTGCCCGGTGCGCTCACTGCCGCCTCGTGTCCAGCCCGAAGGCATCCCGCAGACCGTCGCCGATCAGGTTGAAGGCCACTACCGTAATGACGATGGCGATACCCGGCGGGTAGACCAGCCACCAGTAGCCCGAGTAGCTGTAGTTCAGGCCGTTGGACAGCATGGCGCCCCAGTTGGTAGCCGGCGGCGCGATGCCGAGTCCGAGGAACGACAGCGCCGCGACGACCAGGATGGCATCAGCTACCTGGAAGGTCGCGTTGACCACGATCGTTCCGATGCTGTTGGTCACTATGTGCCGGACGATTAGCGTCGGAGTGCGCACGCCCATGGTCTTGGCCGCCAGGACGTACTCACGGCTGCGGAGCGTTAGCGCCTCGGCCCGGACGAGTCGTGCAGGGACCAGCCACGCGGTGAGGCCGACGACGACGATCAGCATCAGCACGTTCGGCCGGAAGACAGTGGCCAGGTAGAGCAGGAGCAGCAGGGCCGGGATGGCCAGCAGCGCGTCGACGATCCGCATCATCAGTGCATCGACAAAGCCCCCCAGGTACCCGGCTACCGCGCCCCAGGCAACGCCGACGAGCACGGCCACGGCAGCCGCGCCGAACGCGACCTCCAGGGTGGTCTGGCCGGCGACCATGAGCCGGCCGAGCTGGTCGTAGCCGACGTCGTCGGTGCCCAGCGGACGACCTGGGCCTGGCGCGAGCGTCTCCATGCCGATCCTGGTGTGGATCTGGTCGGTGTGGTAAAAGAGCGGGCCGAGGAATGAAAACAGGGTCAGCACGACGACCACCACGAGGCCCGCGACAGCAAGCCGGTTGGCGGTGAACGAGCGCAGCCACAGCCACCCGCCTGAGGCTTCTGCTTCCGCGATGCCGCCGGGCTCATCGCCGCTCAGTACGGTGGTCACGTTCTCGATGCTCATGGCCGCCTCCCGGAGCGGGCACCGCACTGGCGGGTCATCGCCCGGCCCCCGCGTCGCTAGCGAGCTGAACCCGGGGGTCGAGCAGGGCATAGGCGATGTCGGCCAGCAGCGAGCCAACCACGGTGGCGATTCCGACTACCAGTACGACGCCGAGCAGGACCGGGTAGTCCTGCTGGGTTGCTGCGTTGTAGGCCAGCAAGCCGATGCCGGGGTAGTTGAAGACTTCCTCGGTGATCAGCGTGCCCGACAAGATGAACGGCAGTGAGAGTCCGAGCAGGGTCACCACCGGTGACAGGGCGTTGCGCAGCACGTGCCTGAGCAGGATGGCCCGTCGGGTGGTGCCTTTCGAGCGGGCCATCCGCACGTAGTCCTGGGCCAGTTCATCCAGCACCGAGGAGCGAACGTAGCGGCTGAACGCCGCGATCGTCACGAGCGTGATGGTGAGCACCGGCAGCACCATTGCGCCCGGATCGCTGAAGATGGCAGAGAACGAGCCCTGCGGAGCTTCAGCGGGGAACACGTGCAACCGGACCGACAGGATGTCGATGAGCAGCAGCGCAACCCAGAAGGCTGGCGTCGAGTAGAGCACGAATGTGACGGTGGTGACCGCGTAGTCGTCCGCCCGCCCCCGGCGGACCGCCTGGTACAGGCCGACCGGCACGGCGACGAGCACTGCCAGCACCACCGAGACGCCGGCCAGGAAGGCAGTCTTGGGCAGCCGCTCCGCCAGCAGGCTGGACACCGGCTGGTTGAGGACGTAGGAGAAGCCGAAGTTGCCGGTGAGAACGCCGGTCAGCCAGTGCCAGTACTGCGCGGGTAGCGGGCCGGTCAGCCCGTTCTCCCGGTTGAACGCCGCGATGTTGGTGGGCGTGGCGTGAGTGCCCAGGATCGCCCTGGCCGGTCCGCCGGGAAGCAGCCGGCTCAGCCCGAACACGATGATGGTCACGAGCAGCACGACCACCACCGCTTGTGAGCACCTCCTGACTACGAACCTGGTCACGACGTCATCCCGGCTAGCGTGGTGCCAGCAAGCACGGTGTCAGCTAGCACGGTGCCGGCCAACCCTGGCCGGCCGGCACCGCCATCGCTTCGGATCACTTGCTGAAGTACCAGTTCTCTGGGGTGAGGCTCTCGATCGGGCTCTGCGGCAGGACGCCCTTTAGGCTCGTCGAGATCTCCGAGACCTGGTACACCGGCTGCGGCATCCACAGCACCGGAACCTGGTCTGCTAGGTAGTTCTCGTAGGCGGTCAGCGAGGCCGAGCCATGGATGGTGGCCGAGATCAGCTTGTCGGCTTCGGCGTCGGAGTAGTTGCTGGAGTTGGAACCCGAGCCGGTGGCGAACAGCTGGTCTCCGGTCGGGTACGGGTCGACTCCGTAGGTCCAGCCACCGCCGTAGTTGAGCATCTGCCAGGAGCAGCCCGACTGCTTGGCGGTGCACGGCGTGAGCATGCTGATGATCGTGTCGAACGGGGCCGAGGTCAGGTTGAGCTGGATGCCGGCCTCAGAGAACTGCGACTTGAGCGCCTGCATCTCCTGGCTGGTCACCACCGCGCCGCTGGCGTAGTTGAGGTTGAACTGAAGTCCGGCGCCGGCCGCGATGCCCGCGCCGCACTGCCCCGATCCGGTGCCGGGCTTGGCGCAGGTGCTGATGCCGTTCGGCTTGACCGTCCAGCCGTGGCTGGTCAGCAGGCTTGCCGCTGTCTTGGGATTGAACGGCCAGGGGCCTTTGGCCTCGTAGGAGGAGACATACGGGTTGGACGGCGTGGCGGGGACGGGGCCGTAAACAGTGTGCCCGTAGCCCTTGAGCGGGCCGCTCACGAATGCGGGCTCATCAATGAGGGACTGCATAGCCTGGCGGATGTAGGCCTGATGGATCAGCGGTCCGGTCTTGGGGTTGTTGAAGTTCATCAGGAAGTAGGTCGTGCCCCAGCCCTGCCACGGCACTGTGGTGTACCCCTGCGATGCGAGCTGGCTGGACTGCGCTGCGTCCTGTTCAGGCAGGTAGCCGTAGTCG
>Ga0335072_10004042_pt1 | contig 21908 bp, 19 predicted proteins | sample Lox_Sample_21_FD_206725 | JGI IMG/M metagenome (GOLD analysis project Ga0335072, IMG submission 206725) | Soil microbial communities from Loxahatchee National Wildlife Refuge, Florida, United States - Lox_Sample_2.1 | ecosystem: Environmental > Terrestrial > Soil > Wetlands | place: USA...
TGGCCGGATAGATGGCACCGAGGCCGTCGGTCATTTCCAAGCGGGCGAGCATCCACTGTTCGGCCTTGCGCAGGGCGTAGCTGCGCAGCGGGCGGATGTGAACGGCCTCGACCAGGTGGAAGACGCGATCGACGAGGAGGAAGAAGTTGCGCCAGGAGAGGATGGATTTGCGGTCCATGCGGAGGCGCAGGTTGGCATTGGCGCGACCGCCGACGAACAGCTCATCGATGCCGTGCTCGAACGGGATTTTCTTGAACGGCTTTTTGGCGTAGATGATGGCCAGGGGGACGAGGATGGAGCGGGACCAAGACGAGATCTCGTAGATATTGAAGTAGAACCAGTTGGGGAAAAGGACGATCTCAGGGGGGATGGCCGGGACGGCGTCATAGTCGTACTGGCCCAAGGCGCAGAGATACATCTTGGTGAAGGTATTGCAGGCGACGACGCCGCCATGGGCGAGGATCCACTCGCGGCACTTGACCATGCGTGGATCGTCGGGAGAGAGCCCCGACAGTTTGGCCGAGAAATAGCATTTGACCGAAAGGGAAATGTTGCCGGGTCCTGCCGGGAAGAGGCTCCAGCTTCCATCGTCGTTCTGATAGCGCATCATTTCGACGAAAGCGCGATGGAGGCGGCCCGGATCGCCGCTATCGAGCAGGGTGTGGAGGAAGATGTAGTCGGCTTCGAGCATCGAGTCGGCTTCGAGCTCGCCACACCAGAAGCCTTCGGGATGCTGCTGGGCGAGGAGGTAATCCCGCGACCTGGCGATGGCCGACTCGACCTCACCGAGATCCGCATCGAGCCGTCCGAATTTGGGGACGGTCGAAGCGGTGGAGGATCGAGTTGTCGCTTGCTCAGTTTGCATGCGGTTTGGGGTGCTCACAGTCCTCCACACGAACTCGCCATCCCGTCGAGCCAGGATGGATTCTCCATTGAGATGCCGCAGACCGGGGGATCGGTGTGGAATCGGCTTGCCGATACTGTAATGCAACGATTTCAGGCGGCAACGGAACTTTTTTCATGCGATGTGCAAGGCACGTGCACCGGTTCAATTGACTTGCACCGAACTACCGCCGCCCACGCTCCCGATCGCCTGTACGATCTCAGGGGGCAGGCCAAAGCGGACGTTTTCAGGCATAACCTCAACCTCTTCGACGCGATCGAAGCCGTTTAGTCGCAAATAATTCACGACGTCTTCGACGAGGACTTCGGGGGCGGAAGCTCCGGCGGTAACAGCCACATTCGAGACATTTTGCAGCCATGACGGATTGATCGCGGCGGAGTTGTCGATGAGGTACCCGATGGTGCCGAGGTTACGCGAGACCTCGACGAGCCGGTTGGAGTTGGAGCTGTTGGTGGAACCGACGACGAGGACCAGTTCGGCGTTGTGGGCGACGTTGCGCACAGCGACCTGGCGGTTTTCTGTGGCGTAGCAGATGTCCTGGGAGTGCGGCCCGACGATGTTTGGAAACTTCTCTTTGAGAGCGTGAATGATGTCGCGGGCCTCGTCGAGCGAGAGCGTGGTCTGGGTGAGATACGCGACGCGGTCGGGATCGGGAACGACGAGTGCTTCGACCTCGGCGACGTTGGAGACGACCTGGGTGACGTCGGGGGCTTCGCCCAGCGTGCCTTCGATTTCGTCGTGATCGCGGTGCCCAATGAGGACCAGCGAGTAGCCCTGCCGTGCGAACTTGACCGCCTCGATGTGGACTTTGGTTACGAGGGGGCAGGTGGCATCAATCACCTTAAGGCCGCGGCCCTTGCTGCGTTCGCGGACGGCAGGCGAAACGCCGTGTGCGGAGTAGATGACGCGCTGCCCGTCGGGGACGTCGTCGATTTCATGGACGAAGATGGCGCCTTTTTCCGCTAATTCGTTGACCACATAGCGGTTGTGGACAATTTCACGGCGCACGTAGATGGGCGCACCGAAGGTCTCGAGGGCGATCTTGACGATGTCGATGGCCCGCACCACACCGGCGCAAAAACCGCGCGGCTTCAGAAGCAAGACCCTTTTCTGGCTGGGGGAAGAGGTGGAATCGGCGCCGTTCGAGCTGCGTTCGAGCAGAGTCGTGGTCACAGGGATAAGTATATCAACCAACGAAGAACGTCGACAGCAGAATCCTGCGCGGACGAATCCATCCAGCAAGGGGCGCACGCAACCCCATCCCGGCGAAGCGGACAAGACCGGTGCCGGGTTGTTGATTCTGGCAGTTGCCGCAGTCTGGGCTGGATTATTTGCAGACGGTAGCCAGCATGCGCTTCATGCAGCGGATTTCAATGGCTTTTCTTTTTTGCCGGGCGCGGAATCGCACGAGCGTGAAGGCCAGCAGGCTGGCAGAGGAGACAACGAGGAGCTGATAGAACTCGTAGGCCATAATGGGTCGCCTCCTGGGCGGGGAGTAGGGAGGACTGGCGACAACATACCGTTGGATGCACAATTGGCGAACCGGGGAGACAGGAGAGCGAGGTTTTCAACAAAAAACGAGGAGCGACGGAGAAGACCAACAGGCATCAGGCCGGCGACTCCGGCAGAGAGGCAGGCCGGACCTCAGTTTCGCGGGAGATCCACCAGAGCACTTCGCCAAAGATCTTCCACCTTGTGGAGTTGCTGACGTCGACGGGCGGAAACTTGTGATTGGCGGAGACGAGCAAGTCGCACTTGCCGATGCGATGAAAGCGGGCGACTTTGAAGCCGAGGTCGCGGTGACTGGCGACAACGATGCGCTGGTGCAACCGGTCACGGTCCTTCGCGGCAGTGTCGACGAAGAGGATGGAGCCGGAGAGGATGGCCGGAGACATGGAATCGCCTGCCAGACGCATGCCGATCATGCTTTCCGGGTGCGGGCACCAGTCGATTGGCGCCATCAGGAAATCCTCAACCTCGACCTGGGACAAGGTGGCGTTCTCGTGCGGGGGAATCCGGTCGCCATAGGCCGTGATTTTGAGGAGTGGAATGGCGACGGCGCTTCTCTTCCCGGCGAGCTCGCGCGAGGCTCTGCCGGAAGCCACGAGCTGCATCTCGTTTGCATCGATCGGCAGCGAGGCTGGCGTTTTGGCGATGGCCGCGTCCAAGAGGCTCGAGGTGTCGATGCCGGCGCGCTCCCAGAAATAGACGCCCCGCGGAGGACGTGCCAGGTTGCCGAGCGCGATGTAGCTTTCGGCGGTGGGCTCGTGGCGGCTGTGCAGCCAGCGCGAGACGGTCGGCGGGGAGACTCCGAGGCGTTCGGCGAGCACAGCCTGGCTGACTTCGAGTTCCTGCAGCAGGTGACGAATGCGATCAGACCACTCGCTCGGATTCGACTTTCGTTGGGCCATGCTCTGCTCCCGCTCCGGGGCGGGCGACTGCTCAAGTTTCGTCGGCGCAATTACGCCAATGATATGAATGATTTAGCGGGACGTGGGGAAAACTGCTACTCCATTAGACGCATCTTAGATAAGATGCGAACCGAGCCGAAAGCGGCAATGGCATCGCAAAGAAAATAGAGAGAGGCAGGAGCAGCAGGCGGATCGTTGGAGACGCAGGAATCTCCGGGCCTCGAAGGTCAGGGCGCGGGTGGCCGGCGGGAAGATCGTTCCCAACAGTGGTTGCTCCTGATTCCCGTGAGACCCGCTATGTGCCGCCCTTTTGTGCCTGCGATGCCAGGAAGCCGGAAAATCCTGATTGTCGACGACGAGGTCAAAGTTGCCGAGACTCTGGAACTGATCTTTTCGACGCGCGGATACGAGGTGCGCGCCGCCTACTCGGCTGAACAGGCGATTGAAACGCTGGCCACATGGAAGCCGGACCTGGCGATAGTGGATGTGATGTTGCCGCGAATGAACGGGATCGAGCTGGGGATCACGCTGGAACAGAATTACCCGGAATGCCAGCTTTTGCTGCTCTCGGGACATCCGGGGACGGCAGCGCTGCTGGAGGGAGCCCGCGAGCAGGGATACAACTTCGATATCCTGGCCAAACCGCTGCACCCTGCTTACATTCTGGAGACAGTCTCGAACCTGCTGCCTGCGGCGAGCGGGCCGGCGGAAGCTTGACGGAATAGCGCGGCCGGCGGAGCCAGCGCCTGCTGTTTGCGCTCAAAACGCCCGGAACGAGGCGGTGCGCCGTGGTCCGACGGGGCAGGCCGGGCACTTCAGCGGTTGAAGGGATATTCCGAAATCCAATGGAAGCCGCGGGTCGCGAAGAGCGGCTTGGCCACTTCAGCGAGCTTGCATTCGATGTGAAGCTTGTGGCCATTCATTGTGCCGTCCAAGATCAAGTGGTCTGAGTCGGGGCGCTGAAAGGTGAAGCCGGCCTTCCAGTTTTTGTTGTGCGCTTGGGTGAGAGCCAGCGTGCCGGCTTTGACGTCGATGGCGGCGCCGTAGTTGTCAAGGGAGTCATCCATCCGCTGAAACTGCATGGTGGTGGCAAAGTCGAAGACGGCGCGGCGGGGGCGGTCGTTGTCAGTCAGGAGCGGTGGGTGCGTCTGGCCGTCGGAGACGAACTGAACGATGTCCCAGACGCCATAGAGCGCCGATTTCGTTCGACCGCCGCCGTATTGGTACCAGCTCGTCCAAGAGCCATAGACGTTGTTGCCGATCATCCAAAGCCAGAGAAAAGAGAGCAGGCCGATGGTGATGCCGTTGGCGCGGCGCGAGCGAAATAGCCGAGTTTGCGGGAGAGGCTCGACCGGCCTGTTGAGGAAGAAGAAGTTGGCGAAACGGCGGGCCTGTGGCGCCAGAAGCAGCAGCGACATGAGAATCAGGTGGAAAGAGAAGATCTTGACCGGAGTGTCGTAGGTCATGTTGAGGAAAAAGACCTGGACCATGTCGGCGAGGCAGACCAGAGCACCGAGGGTGACGGTGCGCGGGAAGATCAGCAGAAAGCCGCCCAGAAGCTCGGCGCAGCCGGCAAAGATTTCGTATGCGGGCGAGGCGCCGATCGAGGACCAGAGAATGCCCATCGGCGAGAAGCGGCCGAAGGGCTCGAGCTGCTTGGCGAGATACGGGAACGGCATCTGGAGCGGAACGGCCTTGGCGAAGCCGTAGACCAACATCTGGCTGCCGAGGGCGACGCGCAGGAAGAGATGGAACCATTTGAATAGCGTGGAGTAGCTCTGGCGGCGATGATCGAGGGCGGACCAGGCCGCCGCGGCCAGGAGCGAGACAACGAAAAGGCAGAACAACATCACCCAGTCGAAGGTCTTGTCGCCGCTGCCCGAGCCGGAATAGATGAGTTCGGTTTTGACGCCGAAGATGTGCTGCGCGACCCAGATGATGCCGAGGCGGACGGGCCAGACCGTGTCCAGGTCGGGCGTGTCGACATAGGGGAGGATGATGATCGAATTGATGGTCTGGTTGGAGAGAACGAACAGGATGAAGTAGACGAAGCAGAAGCGAAAGGCGATGCGCTGGGCGAGCGGCCAGGAGGCAGTATTGTGCGCGATGGGAGCCGGATCTTCAATGAGTGTCTGGGTGGTCATGTGACCTCAAGGGAGTGTTGGATCCAATTTCTCACGGCCTAGGAAGACGGGCGATACCGAAGTGTATCGCGGGGGGGCGTGGAAATGCCGAGGAATCGAGCTGGGGGCTGAGGCCCGGACAAAGATGACTCTTGGCCAAGTATCGAACTGAACTTAGGTCATCAAATTCTGCATATCATCGGCTGGCGGCGATCATCTGAGCAGCGTGCTGGAGGCTGGCATCCGTCACTTTGGCTCCAGAGAGCATGCGGGCGACTTCGTGCATGCTGGCGCGCTCATCGAGGAGGGTCATGCGGGTTCTGGTGCGGCCATGGTCTTCGCGCTTTTCGATGGCGAGGTGCTGGTCAGCGAAGGCGGCAATTTGAGGGAGGTGGGTGACGCAGAGGACCTGCTGGCCTCGACTGAGTGCCTTGAGCTTTTGTCCGACGGCTTCGGCCGCGCGGCCACCGATGCCGATATCGATTTCGTCGAAGACGAGCGTGCGGGGGGTGGGGTTTTTTTTGCGCGTTTTGCCGGAAGTTTCTTCGACCGCGACTTTCAGAGCGAGCAGAATGCGCGACATTTCGCCGCCGGAGGCGATGTCAGTGAGCGGCTTGAGGGGCTCGCCGGGGTTGGTGGCGATGCGGAAATCGATTGTGTCCCAGCCGTGGGCATGCCAGCGGGATCGTTCATCAGGGGCTGAAGGCTCTCCGTTTTTTGGGTCTGCATCGGGGCGACCGAAGTCGTGCGCGGACTCGTTGCCGTGCGCGGCGCGAGACGTTGCGGCAAAGCCGGCAATGCGCTCGGCCGCGTCGACGCGGATCTCGAAGCGGACTTTCATGGCCAGCGAGTTGATGTGCGACTCGGCGAGCTTGGCGAGCTTCGCGGCGGCGGCGCGACGGTCGGCGCTGAGTGCAGAGGCGGCGGAGCGATAGGCCGCGGCGGATTCGGCCAGCAGGGCGCGGAGGCGCTTGAGGATCTCGTCGCGATCCTCCACTTCGGCGAGTTTGAGCGCGACTTCTTCGCCGAATGCGATGACGGCATCGACGGATCGCCCGTATTTGCGCTTGAGGCGATCGAGCAAAGCCAGACGGTCCTCGATTTCGGCCAGTCGCTGGGGCGAGGCGTCGATGCGTGCGGCGTAGTCGCGCAGCGTGGAGGCGACGTCTTCGACAATGGCGCGAGCCGAAGCGAGCTGTTGCGTGGCTTCGGCAAATTTGGCGTCGAACCGGGCGAGCTCGTCGAGGCTGCGCGAGGCTGCGCGGAGCGAGACCTCGGCTGAGGCGCCTCCTTCGTAGAGCTGATCGTAGGCGCTGATGGCGGCCGCGTAGAGCTTCTCGGCGTTGGCGAGGACGCGCTTTTCGGTTTCGAGCTCCTGATCTTCGCCGGCGGTGAGGCGGGCGGACTCAATCTCCTTGCGCTGATAGGTCCAGAGGTCGACCATGCGCAGGCGGTCCTGCTCGCCGCGCTCGATCTCGTCGAGCTGGTCCTGGGAGGCGCGCCAGCGGGCGTGGGCCGCAGCGACGGCGTCGCAGGAGATGGCGCCGAAGCGGTCGAGAAGGATGCGCTGCTGCGACTGGTCGAAGGAAGAGAGCGTTTCAGACTGCGCGTGGACGAGGGCGAGTTCGGGCGCAAGCTGACGGAGCACCGCGACGGTGGCGGGCTGGTTGTTCACGAAGACGCGGCCCTTGCCGGCGGACTGGATCTCGCGACGGAGGATGATTTGGGCGCCTTCGGCGTCGATGCCGTTTTGCTCGAGGATGGATTCGGCGCCGGGAGTGGACTCAAAGACGCAGTAGACGACTGCCTTGTCGGCGCCGTGGCGAATCAAGTCGGTGGAACTTTTGCCGCCCATCAGCAAAGCCAGGGCGTCGACAAGGATCGACTTCCCGGCTCCGGTTTCGCCGGTGAGCAGGTTCAGGCCGGGGCCGAACGACGCGATGGCGTGATCGATGACGGCGTAATTCTCGGCGTGGAGTTCGAGGAGCATGGGTCGGTCACAGGGATTCAGGCGCTGGAGACGAAGGGACTGAGTATCGAATGCGGAGCGCGAAGGTGCAAAGGCCAAGTACCTAAGGTCCAAGTGCCAAAGGTTGAAGGCAGGTTACCAATTTGCAGCCGCTTCTGGAAAGGCGCAGTGACCAGGCAGCCTGTTCCGCATCCAACCATTCAGCGGGGATTCGTGCGCAGCATAGCACACTGATCGAGGAGTCCACGCTGTTGTGCAGCGCCCGAGGGCACCAGACGAATTACTTGGATGGTCCCAGCGCGTCTGATACCGTGAAGACTGAGGTGAACAGAGATTTTCCCCCTGATTTTTGTCCTCTTTTTGCAGTCGGATGGCGGTTCCGCGCCGCCGGTGCCGGCCGGGCAGGGCGGCAGCGCACTGATGGAGATGCTGCAGAACAGCGGGCCGGTCGCGTTGAGCGTACTGGTGCTGTTGCTGGTGGCGAGCCTGTATTCGTGGACCGTCATTTTCGGCAAGATGGCGGCCTTCGGCAATGTGACGAAACAGAGCCGGAGATTCCTCAAGGCATTCCGCAACGCAACGCGGCTGCAGGAGATCGCGGCGGTGGCGGACAACTTCCAACCGAGTCCTCTGGTGGGGGTATTTGAGGAAGTCTACGAGACCTACAAGCGGCAGACCGGGGGCGCGGGACCCCCGCGGAACCTGGTTCCGCTGGAGCGCGCGGTGCAGACGGCGGCAAGCGAAGCGGTTACGCAGCTGGAGCGGCGCATGACCTGGCTGGCGACGATTGCCGCAGTGAGTCCGTTCGTGGGCCTGTTCGGCACAGTCATGGGGATTGTCAACGCCTTCCATGGGCTTGGCGAAGCAGGCACTGCGACGCTGCGGGCGGTGGCACCCGGCATTGGCGAGGCACTGGTAACCACGGCGGCGGGGCTGTTTGTGGCGGTGCCGGCCGTGGTGGCTTACAACCAGTTCACGGCGCGGATCAAGGTGTTTGCGGGGGCCATCGACGACTTCGGGCGGGAGCTGCTGAATTCGCTCGAGGAGATTTCGGTGCGCACGGCGGCGCCGCAAGAGGTGGAGCGGGGTTATTACAAGTAACAGGCTTGATCTACCGGGCCTCGTGCCCCGGTCCGATTTCTTCGCGGATGAAATCGGCGTGGATGTGAATCCTCAAATCTTCCCCTTTGCATAGCGAAGGAAATCAACGTGGCATTTACGACGAGCAACGGGCGGACACAAACCTCGCTGGCGGACATCAACATTACGCCGCTGGTCGACGTGGTGCTGGTGCTGCTGGTGATTTTCATGATCTCGGCGCCGGTGCTTCAGTCGGGGATCGACGTGTCGGTGCCGAAGACGCGCACGGTGCGCGAGATCACGCAGCAGCGGATGGTGCTGACCATCGACAGCCAGTCACGGATATTTCTCGATGACAAGGCCGTAAATATCCACGATTTGCCGCAGCTTTTGCGCCGGCCGGATGCGGACCCGAGCAAACAGGTGATCTATCTGCGCGCGGACGAGAGAGTTTCGTTCGGCACCTTTGCCACGCTCATGGACGCGGTGAAGCAGGCGGGGATCACGAACATTTCCGTGGTGACGCAGCCGCTGAACCTGAAGGCGAAGTAACGGGCGAAGGAAGTAAGGGACTGAGGTAAGTACCGCGGGCCACGGATAGAGGGTCGAGGGTAGAGGGTGAGCACGCTGCTGGAAGCGAGCGAACGGTTGGAGCGGACCCTAGGACGCGAGCCGGTAGTGGGTCCGGCGGCGGGCTCGGTGGCGCTGCACATAGCGCTGGCGCTGAGCATCCTGTTCTGGGCGCTGATCAATGGGCTGTTCCATCCCAATCTATGGGGCGGCACCAAGGGCGGAGGGGCGATTGCGGTAACGATCACCGCTTCGCTGCCGCTGCCGGCGGAAAAGCTGAACGACAATGTGCTGGCGACGGAGACGCCGACGGAAGCGCCGGCGATACCGGAGACGAAGCCCGAGCAGCAGAGGCTGGACCTGACGGCGATCCCGATTCCGGGCAAGAAGGAGACGCCGAAGAAGGTGGCGCAGAACATTCCCAAGACCCAGCCACACCAGCCGCAGCCGAAGGAAGACAACCGGGCGCACTTTGGCGAGCAGGCGGGATCGGTCATGCCCAAGTCGATGCCGCAGGGTTTTGGCAACGGGCCGACGACGGTTGCGGATTCAGCGTTCGGGCAGCTCTACCAGTGGTATGTGGATGGCATCAGCCGGAAGCTGCAGGCGAACCAGAATCCGCGGGAGGTGGATCCGAGCACGCCGATCGGCTCGCAAGCGTATCTAACGTTCATCATTCACAGAGACGGGTCGCCGACCAACGTGCAGATTGCGCAGTCGAGCGGCAGCCCGACTTTGGATCGATCGTGCATCCGGGCGGTGCAGCGCGTGGATACATTCGGACAGCTTCCTGCGAACTATAATCAAAGTACGGTGCCCGTTTCCTATGATTGCCAGTATCAAGGCGCACGCTAAAGACCGATCGATTTGAACACGGCCATGCAAAATCGCAAGCGCGAGCATTCACGATCGATTCCGAGCATCCGACCCGGCTCACCTTCATCCGGACCCAATCCAGGAAGGACTTTACTCCCCATGAAGTCCACGACGCGGACTTTTTGTTCAGTTTTGTTGCGGCTGAGTTTTGCCGTGTTGGTTCTGCTTCCTTTGTTTTCCGCAGGCACGGCAGGCGCGCAGGACTGGGTGCACGTAAGCACAAACATGGCGCAGACGAAGATTCGGCTGGCGGTAGCCGATTTCAAGCCGGTGGGCGACGATCCGCAGACGGCGCCGCTGAAGGCGACATTCGATGCGGTGCTTTACAACGACCTGATGAACGCGGGCGTCTTCGACATGGTATCGAAGAGCATGGCGCCGCAGGCGATGCCGGGCTCGCAGCAGGAGATCAACCTTTCGCAGTGGGCAGAAGCGCCGGCCAACGCGGTGAACGTGGCATTCGGCGCCTTTTCGGCGACGAGCGGACGGCTGACCGTCTATGGTTTTCTCGACGACACGCGCAACACTTCGAATCCGCAGATTCTCGGGAAGCAATACAACGAGACCGCCAGCCAGGACATGGCGCGCACGGTAGCGCACCGGTTTGCGGACGAGATCATCAAGCAGCTGGGCGGAGGGATTGACGGAATTGCCGAGACGAAGATCTATTTTGTGAGCTCGCGCAGCGGATCGAAAGAGATCTGGGTAATGGACTATGACGGCGAGAACCAGCACCAGATCACGCATCTTGGCACTTTGTCGCTTTCGCCGCGGGTCTCGCCCGACAACTCGCGGGTTGCATTCACTTCGCTGGGGCGCGAGGGATGGGCAGTGCGGATGTACTCGCTCGACCTGGGGCGCATGGTGAGCTTTCCGGCCGGCGCGGTGGGGGGCAACAACCAGTCGGCGGCGTGGTCGGCAGACGGATCGAAGCTGGCGTTCTCGTCGTCGCGGTCGGGTGATCCGGAGATCTGGGTGTGTGACGCGGGCGGCGGAAATGCGCACAAGATTACGGCGTTCCGGGGGCCGGATGTGTCGCCGACGTGGAATCCGCGGACCAATGCGCAGATTGCGTGGGTGAGCGGCCGCACGGGGCTGCCGCAGATCTACATCATGGACCAGGACGGGGCGAATGTGCAGCGCATCACGGACGGCGGGTACGCGGTTTCGCCATCCTGGTCACCGAACGGGCAGCTGCTGACGTTCAGCTGGAACCGGAAGTACGGGCCGGGCGATCCCGGCGGTCAGGATATTCACGTTATCGATATTGCGAGCAAGAACTGGATCCAAGTGACGCACGAGTCGGGGAACAACGACTTTCCGGGCTGGTCGCCGGACGGGCGGCATATCGTTTTCCAGCGGAAGATGGGCAGCCGGACGGATATCTGGTCGATGCTGGCTGATGGGACCCAGCAACAGCAGTTGACGCATACGGGGAACAACTCGATGCCCAACTGGAGCTGGAAGTAGTTTTGCATGAGGAGCTCGCCTTGCGGGGAAGACGGAACGAGAGATAGACGCGTACCGGGTTCACGAGGAGCGAGATTGGTTGCCAAAACGCCCGGGATGGTTTCTTCTGAAGGGCGAAGGCGGATGAGAATGCCGGAGGCGCATTGCGAGCCACCCGGTGATGGGTCGCCGGCATCAACGAAAAGCGCACTCCGGCATGCCGGAAGGCGCGAAGAATGAGCGGAAGGAGAGAACAAATTGAATCAACGCCATCGCTTTGTGTTTCCTGTAGTTTTGCTGATTGGTTTGCTCGCAATTGCGGGCTGCAAGAAGAAGACGCCCCCGCCCCCCGCGCCGGAAACGGCACCGGCGACGGCTCCGGCTCCCATTGCTCAGATCACAGCGACGCCGAGCACGATATCGGCCGGCGACCAGGTCGTGCTGAACTGGCGCACCACCGACGCAACCAGCGTGACGATTGACGGAATCGGCGAAGTCCCGACCAGCGGCGTGAAGACGGTGACGCCGACGGCCTCGACGACCTATCACCTGGTTGCGCGCGGCGAAGGCGGGACGGCCGATGCTTCGGCGCACGTGACGGTGACCTCGCCGCCGGCGGTGCAGGTGCCGACCAACACGATGAGCGCCGAAGAAGAGTTCCGCGCCAATGTGCAGGACATCTTCTACGACTATGACTCGTACGACATCCGCAGCGATGCGCAGGCAACGCTGTCGAAGGATGCCTCGTACCTGGCGGCGCATCCGGATATCAAGATCGTGATCGGCGGCTACTGCGATGAGCGTGGATCGGACGAATACAACCTTGCCCTGGGACAGAACCGCGCCGATGCGGCCAAGAATGCGCTGGTGACGGCGGGCGTGGCGGCGAACCGCATTCGGGTTATCAGCTACGGCAAGGAGAAGCCGTTCTGCACCGAATCGACCGAGGAGTGCTGGCAGCAGAACCGGCGCGCCGGGTTCACGATGGACCGGTAAGGATCCAAGCAGGAAGCGCGGCGGCCGGCAAACGCCGGCTGCCGGCTTCAACACTTTCTGGGAACGCGCGAAGGAACGGGCTGAGCAGGATTTCGTCTCTGAGCGGCAAGCGGGCTATTTTATCGCCGGCCGCAGATTCGACACAGGCCGGCCGCCGCACCTTTCGCGGCTCGCGGCATCTTAGCAATGAGCGAGTGCCGGAGTGGTGTCTCTCAAGATTTTATGTACGGGGATTCGGGCCGTACCGTTGCAATCGTCGCGAGGAGCGATTTTTCGAGCAGGTGAATGATGCGGAATGCAAAAAACGTCTTGATTCGGATGGTGTCCGCGATGGCGATCGCCGCAGCGATGTGTTCCACGCCGGCACGCGCGGCATCGAAGGAGATCGTCGAGCTGCAGACGCAGGTGCAGCAGCTGCTGGACATGGTGCAGAGGCTGCAATCGACGGTGGATGCGCGCTTCGGCGCCATGCAGCACCTGGTGGAGCAGGCGGCCGACAGCGCCAACCAGATGTCGCAGGCGGTGAACGCGATGCAGCAGAAGATCAACGCGCAGGGCGATGCGACCAGCGGCAAGCTGGACACCACGTCGGGGCAGATCCAGTCGCTGAACGACTCGGTTGACGAGCTGAAGACGCGCATCGCCAAGCTGGACAAGTCGATCCAGGATATGCAATCGCAGTTGCAGAACATCCAGAACCCGCCGCCGGGCACGCAGCCCGGGCTGGCACCAGGCGGTGCGACGCCGGGCGGAGCGCCCTATTCCACCTTTCCGGGAGGGGCACCTGCACCCGCGGTGAACCAGGCTCCGCCGCTGAAAGATACCTACCAGGCAGCGGTGCGCGACTATAACGCGGCCAAATACGACGTGGCCAGCGGGGAATTCCAGGACGTGCTGCGGTACTACCCGACCGACGACCTGGCGGGGATGGCGCAGTTTTACCTGGGCGAAATCGCTTACCGGCAGCAGAATTACAACGACGCGGTGAAAGATTATACGGCGGTGCTCGAGGAGTACAGCGGCAGCCCGAAGGCAGCGGCGGCCCAGCTGCGCAAGGGCCTGGCACTGCTGCAGTTGAACAAGCGCGAAGCGGCGATCCACGAGCTGCGGTCGCTCATCCAGCGGCATCCGCAGACGCCGGAGGCGGCGCAGGCACGCAGCAAGCTGAACGGGATGGGCGTGCGGATTGTGGCCAACCGGTAAGAAAGAGTGACCACGGGCGGGGTTACTTACGAGGTATTCCTTTCACCGATTTAGGGATACAGCTATTCCTTTCCGAGGTTAAGCTTCGGGTAGGAACCCTGCATGAAATCGCTGTGCCTTGTGTTGACGCTTCTTGCCCTGGGGATGGTTTCGAGCGCGGCGAGCGCTCAGAAGCTCTTTCATCCGCATTCGCATGCGAATGCACAGCCGGGCAAGGAGCAGTTTGTTTTCAGCGCCGAGGACAAAGGCGTGGAGCGGCCGGTTGCGATTCCAGACGAGGTGAAGCCGATCCTGGCCCGGGACGAGTATGTGCAGAGCCTGCTCGAACAGAAAAGGCTCATGGTACAGAAGCTTCCCGCAGCCTGGTTCTCGGCCGCCCTGGTTCATCTCGGCGGGCACAATGAAGAAAGCCTGGTGGTGATGGGAGTGGGGCCGGTGATGGGCGCGGATGGGACAACGTTCTGGGTGTTCTGTCCCACCGAGCGCGGATGGACGCAGGCGCTGAAGGTGTCGACGCACACGCTGGTCGTCAAGGACCTGAAGACGAGAGGCGTGCGCGAGCTGGAAGCGCAGAGCGCGACGGCAGCGGAAGTGTTTCGCGTATCGTACCGATACGACGGGCTCGAATACAAGTCCTATAAAGAGGTTTCCGAGCCGATCCGGTAAGCTGCCCGGATGCTCGACCAGCTCCTGGATACGCGAATTCAAAACCGCACTTCCCTATCGCAATTCCTGAGTCATGGTATCCCAACGTCGACGGAGCCGAGCCGACGCGACGTCAAGGAGCGGCGACCATCCGCGAAGCTCAAAACAACACTGCAACTCAGGTGACTTCATATGGCGGGACATTGAGAAGAGGACCGCCAGCATGGGTTGAGCTTGTCGATTTGCGCCGCAATCGATTTAGCCTGGCGTTGGCAAACTCAATTGTATTGGCAAGCTCAGTTATCGATCGCTTCGATATGCGCGGCGAGTTCGTGGACGGACATGAGTGCGGAGTTACGGGATGCGTCGCCGAAGGGCTCGTAGAGGATGGTCCACGCGGCGGACGTCTCAGTCGTGAGCGGCGGCGTGCGTTCGATGCCATGGAAGACATCCGGCAGGGCTCGGGCGGCAATCACTGTGCGCTGCGCCTGGCCAACTTCCTTTCCCACCTGGCAGTCGAAAGCGACGACATGTGTCCTTCCGCGAAAGCCTTCGATCTGATTCTCGATCAGCCAGGTGTTGTTGAAGGGTGTGCCATAGAGGCTGAGCGCTTCGGGCAGTTTCAACTTGCCGCGATATTTGAACCCGAGCCTGCGCGCGAGGCGGCGGATCGCGGTCGAGCGAAGACGCTCGCGAATCCAGAAGACGGCGACCGCGATGGCGATGGCGAAATAGTACGCGACGGTCCACCAGGACATGGGTGCGAGTGTAGCGTATGTCAGGGATCAGGGATCGGTCGAGTGCCGATGTTCTCACCCTTTCCGCAATGAACGCGGAGAGGATGGGGCGCGCAGGTTCGTGCTCTCCCAGGTCCCAGAATCGGGGCCTGGGACACCAAGATGAAGTGGCGGGGATGGACTACTGCAGGCTGGCCATCAGCGAGTCGAGCGCCGATTTGGGTGGGCGGGTGAGCGACTCGGGCAATGTGCCCAGCGGTTCGTCGACGATGCTGAGAAGGTCGATGAACGTGGGTTTCTTGGTGTCGATGTAGAAGACGCCGGTAAGAATCTCGCCCGCCTCCTGCGCTTCCATGAGCGTGCGCACGGCGTTGGCCTTGTCGGTGGGATTGTAGTCTTCCTGCAGCTTGCGCAGGCGCAGGCTGGAGCCGTCGTGCATCTCGACCTCGTAGACCTGGCCCGAGTCGTAGTCGACCTCGATGTCTTCGAAGCTGGCGACGAAACCGACCTCGTTGATGGGCTCGTCGTTTTCCTGCATGAACTTGTAGCTCTTGGTCGAGCCTTCGTGATCGTTGAAGGTGACGCAGGGGCTGATGACGTCGAGCATCACCGTGCCCTTGTGGGCGATGGCGGCCTTGAGCATGGTAAGAAGCTGCTTCTTGTCGCCGGAGAACGAGCGGCCGACGAACGTTGCGCCCAGCTGGATGGCGAGGGCGCAGGTGTCGATGGCGGGAAGATCGTTGATGACGCCGGTTTTGAGCTTGGAGCCGATGTCGGCGGTGGCCGAGAACTGGCCCTTGGTGAGGCCGTAGACGCCATTGTCCTCGATGATGTAGATCATGGGCAGATTGCGGCGCAGCAGGTGCACGAACTGACCCATGCCGATGGAGGCGGTATCGCCGTCGCCGGAAACGCCCAACATGGTCATGGTGGAGTTGGCGAGGATGGCGCCGGTGGAGACCGAGGGCATGCGGCCGTGCACGGAATTGAAGCTGTGCGAGCGGCTCATGAAATAGGCGGGGCTCTTGGACGAGCAGCCGATGCCGGACATCTTCATCACGCGCTCGGGCTCGACACCCATTTCGTACATGGCATCGATGATGCGCTCGGAGATGGCGTTGTGACCGCAGCCGGCGCAGAGAGTGGTTTTGCCGCCGCGGTATTCGATGACGGGAAGGCCGATGCGATTGACTTTGGGTCCGGGTGTGCCTGGAGCGGTTGCCATGGTTTCCTCAGTGATCAGTGATCCGTGGTCCGTGATCCGATTTGCGGCGAATTGACGCCTCGTTCAATGTTCTGCGGCGCAAAATGCAACCGCCGATCTTTCGCTTCGCTCAGGATGACAAGTCCCCTGAGGTTCAGTCGCTCTTCGGCACGGCTGAAGCCGCGCCCTTTCAAAACCGGCGCCTCGGACTAGAGCCCTTCGCGCGTGGCGAACTCCTCGGTGATGGTGCGCGCGTCGACCGGGAGCCCGTTGTAGTGCAGAATGCTGCGCAGCTTGACCACCTGGTCGGCCGTGAGGTCGAGCTTGAGGAGGCTGGCAAGCTGGGCGTCACGATTCTGCTCGACCACGTAAACGCGCTCGTGCGCAGCCACGAAGTCGTGAATCTCATGGGCGAACGGATAGGCGCGAATGCGCATGTAGTCGACGTCCAGGTTGAATTCCTTTTTGATCTGGTCGAGGCTTTCGCGCAGGGCAAAGTCGGTTGAGCCGAAGGCAAGCATGCCGATTTTGGATTTGCCGGCGTGCTCGGCGATGGGCGCGGGAACAGCCTTGCGCGCGTTCTCAAACTTGCGCGCCAGGCGCTCCATCACGGCCTGGTATTCGGCGGGCTTCTCGGTGTAGCCGGCGGCGTCGTTATGTCCTGAGCCGCGGGTGAAGTAGGCCGCTTTGGGATGCATGGTTCCGGGCAGAGTGCGCCAGCCGATGGCGTCGCCATCCACGTCGCGATAGCGGGCGAAACCGCCAAGGCGATCGAGATCTTCCTTGGTGAGGACTTTGCCGCGATCGAGGGGCTGGGAAGGATACTGGAACGGATCGGACATCCAGTTGTTCATGCCGAGGTCGAGATCGGTGAGCACGAAGACGGGCGTCTGGAAGCGCTCGGCGATGTCGAAGGCTGCGCAGGCGAACTCGAAGCATTCCTTGACGGAGCCGGGCAGCAGGACGATGTGCTTGGTATCTCCGTGGGAGAGGAACGCGGTCGAGAGGAGGTCGGCCTGCGAGGTACGAGTGGGCATGCCGGTGGAGGGTCCGGTGCGCTGCACGTCGAAGATGACGCCGGGGATTTCAGCGTAGTAGCCGAGGCCGCTGAACTCGGCCATGAGGGAGATGCCGGGACCGGCAAGCTCGTCTTCAGCCTGCACGACGGCAAAGGTGGCCTTGCCTTCGGGGGTCACGCGAAGCTTCTTGAGCAGATCCGAAGTTGCCTCGATGAGCGAAGTCGACGGTGTGATCGGATACCAGGCGACGACGGTTACGCCGGCGAAGACGGCGCCCATGCCGCAGGCGGCGTTGCCGTCGATGACGATTTTGCCGGCGGTCTGGCTCATCGGCTCAAGCACGAAGGGGTCTTGCTTGGTGAACTTTTCCGCCGCGTATTCGAAGCCGGCCTTGACGGCGCCGAAGTTGAGGTCGAAGACCTTGATCTTTTTCGCAAACTGCTTGCGCAGGCCGGACTCGATGACGGTCAGATCGATGGAAAGCAGCTGCGCCACTACGCCGACATAGACCATGTTCTTGACCAGCTTGCGCAGCTTGGCTTCGGGGCATATGGCAGCGGTAATCTTGTCGAACGGGACCGGGTAGCAGACGACGTCGTCGCGATACTGCTTGAGGTTGAGGTTCTCCTCGTAGATGGCCACGCCGCCCCGGGGCAGGTCGAGCGCATCCTGCTTGGCGGTTTCAGGATTGAGGGCGACAAGGACCTCGGAAGTACGTTTGCGGGCAACGTAACCGTCTTTGCTGGCGCGGATGGTGTACCAGGTGGGCAGGCCGGCGATGTTCGAGGGGAACAGGTTTTTGCCGCTGACGGGAATGCCCATGGAAAAGATGGACTTAAGCAGGACGCTGTTGGCCGATTGCGAGCCGGAGCCGTTGACGGTGGCTACGTTGATGCTGAAATCGTTGGTGACGCGCGGGGGAGTGTGAATTGGGGCCCATTCTTGACCCAGGGCCAGGTCTCCAGTCGCCATTTGGGCGGGATTCCCTTCCGATAAAGTCTGGACAGACTCGATCTAAACGTACTTTGTGATTATAGTCACTTCGCGGGTTGAACGTCTCATTTCCAAAGGCGGATGTTACCGGCTTGAGTCCCACTTCGGAGGGATCAGGGACCTGGGGACGGCGAAGCTGAGGTCAGAGGACAGGAAGTCGGCGGGAAGGGCATTTTACGGCAGCGGGTCGACGAGTTCGGGTGCATGTTGCAGGGGGCCGGCGGCGACGATGCGGGCCGAGTCGCGGCGCCAGCGGGCAATGAGTGAGCCGGCGATGACGATGAGAGCGAGAGTGAGGCCTATCCAGAGGCCGTAGATTCCCAGATGCAGTCCAAAACAAAGAGAGAAGCCGAGGGGCAAGCCGAGGATCCAGTAGCCGACGAGATTGGCGAACATGGGGACGCGGGTTTCGCCCAGACCGCGCAGTGAGCCGGTGGAGATGGTTTGAATGCCGTCGAAGATCTGGAAGGCGGCGGCGATGGCAAGGAGCGTGGGACCGACGGCAAGTACGCGCGGATCGCTGGTGTAGAGGCGGAGCAGCGGCACCGGTGCGGCAAGAAAGACGATGGCCGCGGAGAACATGAAGCTGGCGCCAAGGGCCTGCGCCATCCAGCCGGCGCGGCGGGCGCGGGGGGCGTCGCCGGCACCCACGGCATGGCCCACGGCGACGGCAGCGGCAGCGGAGACGCCGAGAGGCACCATGTAGGTGACGCTGGCGTAGTTGAGCGCGATGGCGTGTGTGGCCAGTGCGACAGGGGTAAGCCACCCGGCGCTGACGGTGGAGAGGTTCCAGGCCCCGACTTCGAGCAGAATCTGGCCGGCGGCCGGCGCGCCGAGGCGAGTGAGCGAACGCAGGCGGGCCAGGCTGGGCGCGGCCCAGTGGCGAAAGAGCGGATGGCCGCGGCGTCGCTCGTAGCGCCAGGCGAAGCCGAGCAGCGTGACCGCCATGAAGAGGCGGGCGAAGCAGGTGGAGATGGCCGAACCGCGCACGCCGAGAGCGGGGAATCCCAGCTTGCCGTAGATGAGAACCCAGTTGAGAAACCAATTGATGAGGTTGGCGCCGATGTAAACCGGGGGCAGCACTCGGACCTGGCCGACGCCCTGCAGGTATCGGCGCGCCGCGCCATAGAGCAGGAGCGGCAGGGAGCTCCAGAGCAACGCGCGAAGATAATCGGCGGCGGGGCCGGCGACCTCCGGAGCGATGCCGAAGCGCGCGAAGACGGAGCTGGCGAACGCCATCAGCAGCATGAGCGGCGGCGCGATGCAGAACGAGAGATAAACGCCCTGCGCGAGCCAGCGATGGCATTCATCGTGGTCCTGGCGGCCGTAGGCCTGCGAGACGAGCGTGTCGAGGCCGAGGAGCAGGCCGATACCGAAGAGCGACGGCGTGTAATAGACAGCGTTTCCAACGGAAACCGCGCCGATGGCTGCGGGACCGAGACGGCCGACCATGATGGTGTCGACGACGCCCTGCGCCATCCAGCCGAGCTCGCTGAAGACGACCGGAAGCGCGAGCGCGAGGAGCGCACGCAGTTCGCGGCGAAGCTGGGCGCCTTGCAGGGCCACTTTCTTACTTTACCGAAGGGACGCGGAGACTCATGGGCTGAGGGGCTGAGAGGCAAAGGGGCTGGGGATTGAGGTCAAGGAGCGAAAGGTCGAGGGTTCAGCGTCGAGGGTCAGGCAAATCGGGGACAGAGAGCCGGAGGCTGGGGGCTTGAAGCGAGGAGCTGGAACCGTGACAATGCTGTGACATTTGGGCGCGGGGCGATCGGGTATGATCACAAGCATCCTCTGGGGGAGGTCCCAATGCGGAGACTGGTTATTGCGATGTGGATGTGCACGGTTGCGGCCATTGCGGGGGCGCAGGCTTCGAGCATCTACGACTTCACGATGAAATCGATCGACGGGCAACAGGTGAGCCTGAAGAACTATCACGGCAAAGTGGTGCTGCTGGTGAATGTGGCCAGCAAGTGCGGCTTTACGCCTCAGTATTCGGCGCTGGAGGCGGTGTATGAGAAGTACAGGGACAAGGGATTTGTGATTGTGGGCGTGCCGGCGAACAACTTTGCGCAGCAGGAGCCGGGCACGGACGCGGAGATCAAGACGTTCTGCACGAACAAGTACAACGTGACCTTCCCCATGATGTCGAAGGTGAGCGTGCTGGGCGAGGACAAGACACCGCTTTACGCCTATCTGACCGAGAAGTCGACGGATCCGAAGTACGCCGGAGACATCAAGTGGAACTTCACAAAATTCCTCTTCGATCGCGACGGGAATCCGGTTGCGCGATTCGAACCGCCGGTCAAGCCGGACTCGCCGGAGGTGACTTCGGCGATTGAGGGCGCGCTGGCGAAGTAGCGGGTCAGCAAGTTAGCGAGTCGGCAAGTCAGCAAAAAAGGCCCCGAAGATCGGGGCCTTTTTCATGCTCACTTTTCTGAATTGTTTCGCAAGGCGAGGCCGATTCGACCGTGAATCACGCTTCGTCACTGCCGACTCGCTAGCCTGCTGACTCGCCGACTTGCCTGTCTCACATTCCGTTGAGCAGTTTCACCAGGCGGTCGAAGCCCTGCTCGCGCGCGGTTTTGTTGGCGGGGTTCTTGTCAGTGGGGTCTTCGCCGGCTCGCATGAAGCCGTGGCCGGCACCTTCATAGGTCACTGGGTCGTACTTCTTCCCTGCCGCCTTCATGCCGCTCACGGTGTCGGGAATGGTGGCCCCGATGCGCGCATCATTGCCACCATAAAACCCATAAACCGGCGCGGTGATGGTGTTGAATTCCTGCGGCGGCGGGCCGTAGAAGACGAAAGCCGCCGAGAGATCGTTGCGGTGCGTGGCGAAGGCGAAGGATTTGCCCCCGCCCCAGCAGAAGCCGGCGACGGCGAGCTTGCCGTTGGCTGCGGGCAGATGCTTGCCGTAATCGGCCGCGGCATCAAGATCGGCGAGGACGACGGCGGGATCGAGGCCGGAGACGGCTTTCATCACCGAGTCGCGGTCGGCGAACTCATCGGAGCCGCCGCCTTTGGGGCCGAAGCCGGAGAGCAGGTCGGGCGCAACGACGATGAAGCCTTTGGCGGCGATCTCGTCGGCCATTTCGCGAGCCCAGTCGCTGAGGCCGAATATTTCGTGGATGAGCACGACGACGGTGGCCTTGTGGCTGACCTCGGGATACACAACAAAGGCCTGGAGGGTGCGGTTGCCGTGATGCAGCTTGACGAACTCGTGATGGCGGGGCGAGGCATTGAGGCGCGCCTTGGCCCAGTCCTGCGCGGAAGACGTGGCAGTGAGCGGGATGAACAGCGCGGCGGCAAGCAATAGGGAAGAAACGATTTTCATGCGCATGAGTTTAGTGAGGAGATGAGCGGCAAGCAAGTGAATTTCGAGCCCTGACGCGCTCTCCTCCTGCCGAGAACGTTCCACTCCGGCCTCGCGGAGCGACAGCCCCTTGCGTCCTGCTCAACCGAGGCGTTCCCTCCCAATCCAGCCACAGAACGGGTGTGTCAGGGCGGCCACAGCGTGTGCGTCCAGCCGCGGACGCGGTAACCGGTTTTCGATCATAAGCCTAATGGAATCAGCTGGAAGAAGTTTGGATCGAGCGTTGCAACTCTCCTGGGCGCAGGCAATGGGAAGCGATCTGGAGGATGCGATGAAGGCTCTGGCGATGGTGGCGGCGATAGGGATGGCGATGACGATGACGGCTGCGGCACAGCGGTCGGCGAAGGCCGACGCGCAGC
>Ga0335072_10004043_pt1 | contig 21906 bp, 23 predicted proteins | sample Lox_Sample_21_FD_206725 | JGI IMG/M metagenome (GOLD analysis project Ga0335072, IMG submission 206725) | Soil microbial communities from Loxahatchee National Wildlife Refuge, Florida, United States - Lox_Sample_2.1 | ecosystem: Environmental > Terrestrial > Soil > Wetlands | place: USA...
AGAGGTGGTCACACAAAACTCAGTGTTATCTTGTTTCCGCAATATTGTGTTTCTAAACGATAGTGCGTAACTACTACTAAATTAGCAATAGATTCTCAATAAGGACCTTAGAAATGTTTACCTAATCATAGAATTCCCAATTAACAGTACGTTCACTACCTTAACTCGCGCGCTGTCGATAGTCTCTAAAGAATGGATTTAGACAAAATTTGGGCTTGTGATCACTGGATTCCATAAAGTGTCTATATAACATTGTCCAGTGGACTTTATATTTATTTAACACACTCAAATAGTTCGGCTTGGTCTGTTTACTTGTTTCATGCAGGGCCAAAGCTATACCATCGTCGTTGATTGAATCAGTCATGGTTGAAGTTGATTAAGGGGTTAGTTAAATCACGAGAGATATGTGGTCGGGGTGATCGCATATTGGCAGCCCGCCTTGGCTCAAGAACCTTATTTCGACATTCTTAAAGGGTGTCAAGAAAGAGAACGGCCAAGTTTTCAATTGATTGTAAACTTTGAATGTGGTCAGATTTCTCTAATCTACAATCTACAGATGGGGTGAGGTTCAAGGTTGAGATCCGCATTCACGCGTTCTTACGCGTCCTTAATTCGGAGAGACAGTGTTTCGAACAGTTGGTTGAATGTGGTGAAGGCCGTTGATATAAATGGTCAGCTGAACGTTTCAGAAGGCTGAGCAGCAGCAAAGAAGAGATATGTAAACCGTCGCATCCGTCCTCAAGCTCTTTCCTCTTCCATTGCCATAACGATGACCATGTCGAGCGAACACACTCCTCTCCAAAAGCGGCTCCAAAGCTGACCCCCAACCAACCTACGGTACCTCGATATTGACGACAACTTTACTAAGTTCTGTGAAGTTATCGGAATCAACGTCGACGTCGCACTGCAAGAGGATTCTACAAGCAAATAATTGACCAGCAGCGCCGTTGCAGTCGACGGTATCAATTGGTTGATGCGCTGTACTACGTCGCAATCGGCGCGCAGGTCGTTATTGGCACGACCCTTGCCGCGCTAGGGCCCGTGTCCAAACTACATCCCACTGCGATCACGATACCAGGGGTGGTAAATACGAGTACCGCAGGGGTGTTAGCGTTCCTGAAGGGACAGGGTCTTCCGGATAGACTAAGGAAGGATGAGTTTGAGATGCGGAAGGTGCAGGATTTTATTGAGGAGACGGAGACGATGTTGGTGATTGCGGGGGACTCGTTCACGAAGGAGGAGTTGGATGATAAAGTGTACAAGGTTTTGCAGAAGTATAATACGGCGAGGGATACGACGGAGATGAATCGTCCGGCTAGTTATGGGCATCAGGTCGAAGAGGGTGCGGAACCTACAGGTAGTGCGGGAGCTGCTGATGTGGATATGGTGATACCGGCTGGCTATAGGAAGGGGAAGGACCGGAGATTTATTATTAGTTAGGAGGACCCTGTGTGGAGACTTTTGGTGAATGATGATTTTTCTGCAGCTACTGATCATTGGTATGTATGCACAGTATATCGTTGAGATAAGTTCGCAAAGAGAGTTACTTAATGATTCTTATTGAATAACCGCCTATGACAAGAATCAGAAGCGTTGTATCAATGTCCAAATGCTCGAGCAGGCTTGGGTTATCATTCTTTTCTCATTTCAACCTACTGCGGGTTGTTCAACGTGGCGAAAAGGATATGCGCTTGAGGTATCACTGATCTGATGCGCTACGCAATTCTCCAACATCTGACAACGATTGTGCAGATGTGCTGGCGACTCTCGCTGTTTCAAATCTAAACTGGCTAATGGTTTACCGCCAGATAGTCGCTGGACTGGCACAGTTGACGAGCAAGGCTTTTGCACCATCAGTTACCAGTAAATCGTTATAGAAGGAGCTTAGTCGCACTACCACCACTCTTATACCAGGAGGAAGTGGTATAAGATCATTCGGTTGTTTCGTCAAATATTGTAACGCCTCTCTCTCTCTTATTCATTCCAGTCATCAGTCAATCGAGTGACTCGTTAAAGCCAAAGGCAAATGGTATCTTGAGAGCCAAATATTCCCGTCATGGGAAGTGCAAGCTTTCAAAGACATCTTCAGCAATTAGGGATAGTAAGCTAAGTAGTAGTCTCACTGATAGCGGCACGCTTTCAAAGGTCTCATCCCGTCTCCAAGGAGGTCTGCAGCATCTTCGAGTGTGTCAAGCTCCAAAACTGACGAAATATATTAGCCTGTTGATATTTTCTCCCCTCGGTTGTCTTTCAGTGACTGGAATCTTTGAGAGATCTAATTTTTCATTTCTTAAAGTAGCTGTGGACTGGGCCTTGATTCATATCAAATTGCACCATCAGCCACAAAGTCCGCCCTATCGATGGAAATTCCCAGATATGTCGAAAGAAGCTCAAAAGGGAGCCAAGAGGAAACAAAGTCAAAGACATATTTTTGCAGCTACTGTAAAGACCGACAGCGTCATACATTGTTAAGAATCCGCTTCGCTGCGAAAATCGTAGAACGAAATATCCTCAACATAGAACCGGGAAGGGGGTGTAACATACGGCGCTCTGATGTTACCTTCCAGGGTAAAACAGGGGAGATGCTTTCCATAGAGATCTGCGACTATACTTAGTCCTGTTCGCGATAGATCGAAAAGTCGGAATTCTTCGGTGTGGAGTCGAAATAGGATGCGATTGGGATACAGCGATCTCGACACGTTCCGAGGCTGTAGCTGCTGCGTGGCTTGCTTAGCGTTCCGCTTTACAGCCTTCAATCAGGCAATTTGTGCCGCCAAGCAAGGCTGAACCCGCACATTCACCTGCCATTTCTCTTAAAATCAACCCGATTTCTGGCAGTGGGAAGCCTTAACGAGCCATTTAATCAGCCCTTCCCCCAGAATCCTGCAAACAATTATTCTAAAAATCCCGCACAAGTGCCTAAGTACACTCTTTCACGCAGCTATGGGACTGACCCTACAAAGCATTATTACATTACTTGATAATCTATGGTACATTGTCCTCTACCTCAGCCCTATGCCTTTTAGGCTTCACAGAAAGAAGAATGATCATCCCTACAATCAGAAGTAAAAGTAGAAGAATAATTTTCCTCTTCACGCTCTTCTTCTGATACCCTGTCGCCACGGTCAACTCTTTGTCCGCAGCCTTGACATCTACGACCACACGCTCAACATTGTAGTCGATTCTGTCAAGAAGAGTTCCCTGATCTATGATCATAGCCTGCAGCTCCTTGAAAATATCTGCTAGCTCAATGATACCTTGTGCTATGTCGGTTATCTCTCGCTCACGTTGCATAATTGCTGCGTCGTTGGAGGCGAGCCGTTTTTGTTTCGTTTGAAGGATTGTTGATTGTGAATATGATTTGTCGGCGTCGGATTCCATCAGCGATGGGTCGGTGTAGTTGCTATAAAGGGGTGTCGAAGACCGGTCCAATGGAGAGCTCATACCCCCAAGGCCCCGAAGTTCTGTTGGTATGTTAGTAGAAACCGGTAAACATACTGTAGACATGACGCACTTTTTAGATATGCGCTCTGCTTTTTTCGGAAGCCCGCGCTAGCCTCCTGGACTCTGCCTGCCAAAGATATCTGTATGTTCTTTGCCATTGTCTCCTCCCCTCTGCTAATGCCGCCCTGCTGTTTCGACTCTCTCACCATCTGCTCCACTCTTTGTATAGCCTTTTGACAATCATGGAAACCCCTCGTAATTTCTTGCGTTAACCTCTCGATCTCCCCTTCCTCACTTCTCTTCGCCTCCTCGTCATCAAACCCCGGAAGAACATGTTTCTGATGCAACTTCTCGAGCTTCTGTGACTTGCTCGCTATCCCTGCAAGTAGTTCCGTAACTTCGTCACTAATATCCGCCCATCGAGGAGGTAACAAATCCATCTCAATCACAGCGTCGCCATCATCTTCGAATGCGCCAGCGGACATGAGTCCACGACTCTCCTCGAAGCCGCTGCCGATGACATCGGAGTAGCCATTACCGGTGGAGCTGCCATAGCGAGGCTTCTTCGCTGGGTGATGTGCGTAGGATTGGCGGTAGGAAATGTATCTAGGGACTCCAAGTTAGGTAAAGCTTGAGGACCGCATGAATGGGGGCAAAAGTACAGATTGGTACGATCTCGCCAGGCCATGACACCGGCCCGTCAAGCAGGGTGAGCTGCAGTATGGCTGACACCCTGAGCGATTTTATTGTGAAAACACTCTGGAATTCGAATGTTGCGCCATTTATTCAACGCCCACACGGTGATGCTAGACAAGCTTCCAATGTCTGGCGTAAGACAAGGTTGACTGGGCATTGGTGTCGCCTCAGGCATAACGCGCTAGGCTCGAACGCAGCGGGTACTTTAGCGCGGCTCTTCCCACTATCAACACCCGCACTCAGCTCCCCGCCAACTCTTCTCGATCTTCCTAAATCACTGCCAAAAGTCCTTATATTCCCTACTACCACCATAAACCTAGTTTGTGTGCTTCTATCACTACCATAAGATCGACCTGAGCGATCAAACAGCGGAATGGTTCGTTGAGGTCCTGCCTAAACCCCGAGTGCCGTTTGAGGTCTACCATCTGCCATGCGAAGGCAGAGTCATGACGATACAAGCTAATCTCTGACAATACAGGCTGACTCTCTTACTGAGGAGCAAGTCTCCGAGTTCAAGGAAGCTTTTTCTCTCTTTGTAAGTCCTCCCGTATACTCACTGTCTAGTCAGCTTATCCCGAAGTCACATGTACTAATGTTTGTTGCTCACAACAGGACAAAGATGGTGATGGTTAGTTTCACAAACTTCATACCTCAAGCAGTCCCTTCTTTCAATGTGTCAATGCGACGAGTGTCAACGAGTGTGGGCCCTGGAGACGGGCCGAAGGTCCACAGCGAAGACCAGCATCTCGCGAAAAGCTACTGTTTCGCTGGGAAATACGCTCAATCATGTCGCTGACTCTCGGAATTAGGACAAATTACCACAAAGGAGCTTGGAACAGTTATGCGGTCGCTTGGCCAGAATCCCTCCGAATCCGAACTGCAGGACATGATAAACGAGGTTGATGCTGATAACAATGGCACAATCGACTTCCCTGGTACGCTGCCATATTGGAATGTACGAAATGGAGTGCTAAAGATATGACAGAGTTCTTGACCATGATGGCAAGGAAAATGAAGGACACGGACTCTGAGGAAGAAATCAGAGAGGCGTTCAAGGTATGGTGCATAAATATCCAAACTAGCATCCCACATAGGTACTATCACTAACCTATCTCCTTGTAATAGGTTTTTGATCGCGACAACAATGGTTTCATTTCAGCCGCCGAGCTCCGTCACGTTATGACCTCAATTGGTGAGAAGTTGACAGATGATGAGGTTGATGAGATGATCCGGGAAGCTGATCAAGATGGCGATGGACGAATTGATTGTTAGTATAATTCTCTACAGCACTTGGATTGTACTAATTCTCGCTAGACAATGAGTTCGTTCAACTCATGATGCAAAAGTAGATTTTTATTTTGAGCATGGTTCTTACTATCCCGCGTGAAGGAGATGAAAGAGCTGGCTTGAGGCTCCATACTGGATCAGCTGGACTCGAAGGCGGGCTACTGGAATCAAGGATATGCTAGATCTCTTTGACAGGTCTTCAAGTAGCAGCGATTATCACGCGTCAAGTTTGATTTTCAATACGACGGATTTGAATTTTGCAGCAATACCACTTCATATTTACAAATGGTTAACTATTGCAGTATTCTGACTAGTTAGCGACATGGGCGTTTACCATGCGAACTATGATTGAGCTTCCCGAACAAACACTTTAATCGATGCAACCTTTTGATGAAATACGGAGTGAGCACATGCCACTTAATGAAACATCGGTCTTACCCCACACCCCCTTACCTTAGCTGCCGAGCATTTTGGAACCTTTTAAGCTTACGGAGGGAGCCGAGAACGCGGAAATGCCTGCCACGCCTAAGGGTCACCCCTACATACATAAACATATTCCTAATCCATTGACTATCTGAACAGTTGCCACTGCACATCAGCATTGCAACAGTGGACTTTTCAATAAATTCGCCTATTGCAATTATATTTATCTGCCTAGATTTACAGCGTCGCTGCGAGCCCAGGATCGACATTCCAAAGATGAGCTGAACCAAACCCAACGATCTGGCTTTATGGACAAAGAGACCCGTACATGATCTTTCGCCAACACTTATTGATACTACGCAACAATGTCGCTCTCTATGCGGAGGCTGCGCTTCCTGACCATCATAGCAGCCATCATAGTCATTTGCTTCTACTACCTCAGGCCGGACACCGACAGCTGGAGTTATGGTCCGTCCCTCTCACCGCAGAGCCATAAGCCCCCTCCAAATGACGGGAAGGTACATTGGGTCCCCCGCAACAAAGATCGATACCCTGTGGAGTCCTTCATTCCTTTGCCCACCGGCAAGCCAGCAAAGATTCCAGCCATCCAAGGCGAGTACATACCGGAAGCAGTGGTAGCGAAGCAGGAAAGGTTAAAACGACAAGCAGCTGTCAAGCAAAGCTTCATACACAGCTGGGATGGGTATAAGACACACGCCTGGCTGCACGATGAGGCCGTGCCGGTATCAGGTGGATACAGAGACACGTTTGGTGGCTGGGCGGCCACATTGGTAGATGCACTCGATACATTATGGATCATGGGTTTGAAGGGGGATTTTGAGACCGCTGTCAATGCTATTGGGGCAATTGATTTCACAACAACAGAGACCGATAGGATCAATGTTTTTGAGACGACGATTCGATACTTAGGAGGCTTCTTAGCGGCATATGATATTAGTGGAGGGAAATATCGCGTACTATTGGATAAAGCGATTGAGGTAGGGGATTTGTTGATGAGCTCTTTCGATACACCAAATAGAATGCCTATCACGAGATGGGAATGGCAGACGTAAGTGAGGTCTTTCGTATTTTCATCCAGAAGAACTACATAGTGAGCATGCATTGATATCGATCAGCTATATAACGGGCAGCAAACAGCAAGCACCTACGCAGATGCTAGTGTCTGAACTTGGCTCTCTGTCCTTAGAATTTACTCACCTTTCCCAAGTCAGCGGAGACCCGAAGTACTATGATGCTATCCAGCGCATCTCAGACGTGTTTGAGCAGCATCAAAACAAAACCAAGCTTCCTGGCATGTGGCCTGTCGTGGTTAATGCTGCGGCTCCTTCGTTCCTTGGGGACAACAATTTCCATTTCGGTGGCATGTCCGATTCGCTCTATGAGTACTTACCCAAGCAATATATGATGCTTGGCGGTCTTGTTGATCAGCCTCGTAAGATGTACGAGATTGTCATGGAGATTGCGAAGAAGTATCTCTTCTTTAGGCCTTTAACCCCCGGCAATGAAGACATCCTGATATCCGGCGAGCTACGTGCCGTCGCTGACGGCCGGGTTGACCTCATCTCCAAAGGACAGCATCTTGGCTGCTTTGTCGGCGGAATGGTTGGAATCGGTTCCAGGATCTTCAGCCGACCCGACGATTTAGAGATCGCAAAGAAGCTCACCAACGGCTGCGTCTGGGCCTACGCATCGCAAGTGACCGGGATCGCCCCCGAGGTCTTCACCGTCATCAATTGCCCGCCCGATGACGATTGCGAGTGGAGTGATGAAAAATGGCACCAGGCTGTTCAAGAAGTTAACATCCACGAGAAGACCCCTGGTAAAACAATGGATGAAATGGTCCACCTCACAATACAAAACGACCACCTAGCGCCAGGCTTCACCCACCTCCAAGACAGACGCTACATCCTGCGTCCGGAAGCAATCGAGTCGGTGTTCATAATGTACCGCATTACTGGCGACGCCGAATGGTTAGACAAAGCATGGACAATGTTCCAGCGGATCGAGCAAGTGACAAAGACAGAGATCGCGTCGAGCGCAATTAGCGATGTGACGTCTGAGCAACCGCCGAAGATGGATAGTATGGAGAGTTTTTGGTTGGCAGAGACACTAAAGTACTTTTATTTGATCTTTTCGGAAATGGAGTTGGTGAGTTTAGATGAGTATGTGTTGAATACGGAGGCGCATCCGTTGAGGAGGCCGAAGGGGTAGGAAGACGGGCTGGGTTGATATTACATAAAATATAATGGTTCTGGAAAGCATATGTCACAAATAGCGAGAATATTATGTAGTACCTCTGGTTGAAATCCTTATGCTACTGGAGAGTTATGACGAATATCACAAAAACTAACGTTCCTTCCAGCTGAGAAGCAGCTCCCTTTTCCGTTAGTCCTTGATCTCATATTCTCCTCTTACTATGTGTTGTCTCCATGTCAAGTACCAGGCTGGATCTAGGTTTAAATAAGAATGCCTGCGACAATTCCAATGATCTTCGGAAACCCTGTGTATGCTTTTACCCTGTCGTCACAGGAAAATTGGGATTCGTCAAATTCGCCAACAAGGAGGGTTGGAGTGTAGCGTGTTTTTTTTTTGGATCACCGAGAGACCTTTGTCTGTGCTAGGTCATTGTTACCTGCCGAGAAGGTACCTGTTGCCGTGAGAACACCTGTTAAGTAGCTGGTTTTTCCGATGTGAGCATCTTATTTTTCGAATTATTAATTCCTTGCTTCCTTAGACAAACTTCAACTCGTCTTCACAATTTGTAATTGAATTTTTATCGTACCTATTCCCAAATCCCTCCATGGAAACCGACATTAACTGTTGCACTTTAAGCGGTTCAATGGAACAAACTCATCGATTTGAATTGTATGTAGCTCCTATTTATGAATGAGAATAGGGGTTTTAGAAGATATTCTCCCCCCATAACGTAGATTACATAAGGAAGGTTAATGAATCTTCGCCTTAAGCATGAGGCATTCGTGACATGTGAGAAAACAAATGAGAGATCAGGGAACGTTATGTTAAACAAGATGTATAAAGATCAGGGAAATATAGCTGTTTAAACCAGCTATATGACTGTATTAGGGAAGGGGCTGTGTTAAAGCTTGAGGCATACATTTAGCAAAAGTGGCTGGGCTAGTGCTAGCGAATGTGCGGCCCTAGAATTAAGTACTTCATGCTCTGTAACTCTTGATGCATTTGCTTCAACCAGCTTTCAACTTTGTAAATCAATTTTAACATCAGCTCCCTTGCAATTCTAGAAAACTAGCCCTAACAGAATCACTCCAAATCTCTCGAGATTTTGTAATCTTCATCTCGCAGACCGAAATTTATGTATTTAAAAACATATAAAGCATGAACTAAACCGAAAATTAGATACATGAGGTTCTAATTTACTCATTTATGTTAATACCCCAAAGAAGCTACTTCATTCCGGCTTTCTGCCGTAGACAATATAACTGAATGCGATTAGCATATCATATCTTGACGTGTGAAGGAAAGCTTACATTGGAGTATAACAATGCAACTTTTTCGAATTGATATCCTGCCTTGCCTCTGCTAAAAGCATCTCCACTTCATCAGAGGTCATACCCAACCCTCTGGTCAAAATGGCAATGCTGTTCCCCTGCATGCCAGACAAGATATTTTCCTTGCACCAAGCGCCTAAGATTTTCATCTTTTCGTCTTTCGGCCAACTTCCAATAGGCCAAGCCACAAACTTCTGCTGGACATCGACAAATCCAATATCACGCATATACTGGTGGTAACTAGGAGCTAGTCCTAGGTCCTTGCCCAGTTTTCGGCAGCCTACCTGGACCAACTCAAGCCACCTTTCAAATGCCGTACCTTTCATCGTATCATCAACACAGCGAAAGGGAAAACCGAAATCCTGCATCTCGAGCCAGCCACCTGGCCGCAGGAACTGGAAGGCGGATTCGAAAACTTTCACGTGCGAGATGAAGCACGAGCCGAGCATGCGGCCATGGATATAGTCGAACTTTTGTGAGAAAGTCCACTCATCTTCGGCGTCATCAACTTCGAATCGACAGTTGGGTGGAACGAATGCAGGCTGGATAGGGCTCAAATCGGTCCCGATAACGTCTGCAGATGGAAAGTTGGTGGCGAAATCGATGGCCCATATTCCCGTTCCCGTGCCGATATCCAAAACATTGTGTATGCCACCCGGCATTTCCTCGATAGGTGCAAGAGCCAGTTTGCCGTCCAATGTTAATAGGAATAGATGGTGCTGTAGGTCCAATCTGTCCTGCTCTTCTTCATCATTCGGAAAGTAGTATTTGCCTTCCTTGTACTTGTGGTACCGTCGGCCATTCTCTTCCACATAGGCATAAATGCTCGACCGTAGAGATTCAGTAGAAGATTCTCTCTCGGTTCCTACCGCGGAGTCTGCATCCCAGTTTTGATCTATACTCAAGCCGCTGATAGTGGAGCCTTCACTTGTGTTCTGAGCTGGCGTTTCCTGGGCCTCATTGGCCTCATTGGTCTCATTCAAGGCGGCTTCCACGAGAGCATTTTGCGCTTCAGGATTTTGAGTCTTCGGATCAACCTTCTGTGTGACGTCCATTTTATCCTGATCATGCGGTTTCGTGATATCTGTAGGGTCGTGCTCTCTTGCTTACGGAAAATTTAAAGCCTGAGGCAATCATTTTGCGGGCTGATTTAGTGGGGCTATTCTTATTACGTGCATTTAGTGCTGGCAGGGTTTTATCTTCCAAGTCTGTGGCTGGCTGAAAGCGATCCAAAAACTGCCTGAATTGGAATATGCATGGGAGCCTTCCGAAAGACAATTCATAATTAACAACTAATTTGCACTTACTAATGTCCGTTGTGTCACTCAAAAAAGCCTACGCATTACCAGCCTTAAGTCCGGGCTATGGACGCGCCTTCGGGGCTAAATTCTGTCCTGTCGAATCACGCATGCCTGATTTGCTAAGGTATTTCCTGAACAGGTTAGTATCTCCATGGGGTTTGACGTTAAGTCATCTCAGGGTAAGCAAGATCAGCCCTACTATAACCACGACTACCGCCTTTCTTTATGATCTTGAACGGAATCTCTGCTATCAAGGTCCTATAATCTCTCATTCTCTACTCTTTTCATCGAACTTCTAGATAACGCAATGGCTCATCAGCAGCCTGTGCGACTTGATATCATTATTGTTGGGGCCGGGATCATTGGATTTGCGGCGGCTGCTGCTTTGAGTAGAGCGGGACATAAAATAATGGTGAGTGGTATCATGCAGGAACCACGAAAACGTGTTGATTGAACTTCAAAGCTTGTGGAAAAGTCGTCGTTCGGTCGAGAAGCAGGATTTTCAATTACCGTGGGAACAAATGGGTCTAGAGTTCTGACATCGTTAGATTTCGATTTTGCAAGAGCTCGTTCTGTTGACTGTAACCACGTGAGTGATTGCGCTGTCTTCGCGGGGTTCTATGTTAATCAGATAATTCTTCTAGATTGATTTCATTGATGGAATAAACCTTGAGCTGAAGTCAAGTCTTTACGCCCAAGAATTTGCTAAGGTGGGAGTTGTTCTCCGCGTCTGGAACCTTCAAGGCACGGCATGCATTTCTCAAAATTTCTATCACTGACACACTTCCGTAGACTAGTCAAGAATATACAAGAACATTTTACCGTCCTGACTTGCATACGGAGCTGAAACTGCTCGCAATGTCACCACCTACTGGTTGTCCAATCCCAACCCTTCTCCTAGGATCCGAGGTTGTGGCTGTGGTAAGTTCTTCATCGATCAAAGGCGTAGCCAAGTAACCGGAATAGGACGTTGAAAACGCCACTGTTACTCTCGCAAGTGGGACGAAATTAGTAGGAGACCTTGTTATAGGCGCAGATGGAGAACGTGTTAGTCTCACACCTCAATACTTATCAAGTAGTGCTCACCTTTTCTCTCTCAGTCCGTTGTTAAAGCTGCCTACGGTAACCCAGATACTCTGAGACAAGCGGTCTTTAAGATGTTCCGCATCATCCTACCCATTGAAAAAATCATAGAAGACGAGACCACCAGACCACTGTTAGCATTAACGAGGAACAAGTTCACCATGTTTTCGGATGAAACGAGAACGATGTCTTGGTTCGAGGGCCGTGGGTGAGTCCTATTATCTATCCCCAAAATTGGCCCCCAGGCTAACATGAGCAGTGGCACATTGCAGGCTATCGACATAGGGTACCTTATCCCAAGCAAAGGCAAGCGGAAAGCAGGTACAACGTGGTAGCTCCGCCGTTTTAAAAGGAAATTAATTGTCCCCCGTTGAATAGAGACCGATCTTGCAGAAGCTCGAAAGATGATGCTAGACGAGTTCAAGCACTATCATCCAAGCCTCATAGAAGTTTTAAAGTAGGTACTTCGATTATCAGAAATAATTCACGCTAAGATCGCTCGCAGAAAAGCAGACAAAGTCACAGATTGGGAAGTTAATTGGGCTAAACCACTACCACATCTATTCAAGGGAAAATCTGTTCTCATCGGCGATGCCGCTCATTCCGTAAATTCTCAGTTTGTTAAGCAACTCAGAAAGCCTCTAATCGTCTTAATAGATGCTCCCATCAACCGGCCAAGGATGCTGCCAAGGTCTTGAAGACGTAGGGGCTTTGAGCGTCCTTTTAAGCAATCTCTCAGATAAGTCAGAAATCCCACGACTCTTCGAAATCATGACTGCATTACGGAAAGACCGAAAAACTACAATTCAATATCTTTCTGGCATCCGCATGGGTCAAGAAGAGGAGTTTCGCAAGTGTAATCCGAGACATTTTATTCACAAAACGCCAATCATGACTGGACAGGATCATGTTAAGTTTCTGTATGAGTACGTATATGCACCTTACACTACCTTGAAGGATGCTATTTTGCTAACCGGGCTTATTGTAAAGTTATGATATATTTGCCGAGAGCAAGAAGGCACTGGAGAGAGATCAACGGCCAAGGGCGGTTTTATAATTCACAATCCAATAAGCATCAAGACGTACATGAGACGAGGCAATAGATTTAGACGGAGAGACCCGCTAGGGCATTGTAAACCGTGGACTATCAAATGTGCGCAGGAGAAATGTACATACTTTAGATGTTAGACTTTCATACTTCACGATTGTAGTCACCGCGTGTAGGGGAACTGTCTGTCCAGATATCAATGCATTGGATAATGGATCCTTGACAGTTATAGGATTTTAACAGTTGTATTTCTCAGCAGTTGAAAACACGGCGAAAGCCTTGAAATAGTGACTTTTTCATCCGAATTAAGACACTTGTTTTACTACTAAATCCATAAAGAGAGCTTTCACTAAAGACAAATACAATTGCGAAACTTACAGGTGTCACACTTGTCAGGCTATTGACCCATCTTTGCACGTGATCGATGTTCGACTTGAACCAGGCGCTTAAAAACTGATATTCTCACAACCCATTTTATCTCGCCATCCTCGCATTCCACCTCCTTCAAGCTCCAGCACCGTTTCTTCCAAGATCATTCTCCCTTTTCAACAAAGCCGGGGGCGGCTAAAGTTGAACGGATTCACGTGGCAATTCCGACAGGTCACATCTGTGAACGCCCTCACTAATCGTCCCTGGAACTTGCCAGACCGGCTCTTTCTGCTACCTCTGAGTCGGGGTGGGCTCAGTTGAAACAGGTCACGTGGCAATTCCTGACAGGTCACGTGGCAATTCCTGACAGGTCACGTGGCAATTCCTGACAGGTCACCTCTGTCATCACCCTCATCTGCCGCGAGCCTTGCTACTTGCGTCAAAATTCTTTATCAAAAAATTCACATTTCCTTATTCATCTTGGTGGTGCGCGCAGAAAAGTCACGTAAACAAAAGGTTTAAGTTCGCCAACATTCACTTGATATCTCACGCGTTCCACTCTTAAAGTTCTACAAATTCTCACTACATCCTTCTCCTCTACCCCCTCACCCTCTCTTCATCACCGATCTCTTCTTTCATCGCCATACTCCTGCTCTACTCAAGACTCTATACATCGACGTTGTCGTCGGTGTACAATCTCTAGAATTTATCTCAGCTGGTCACTCCCAACTCTACCGAATTAGTCCTCAGGCAAGGTTCTTTTCCAGTTGATTACTGATTACTTCACTCTAATCACCTCTCAGATTAAGGTTCATAAGCCAGGCACTTTATTGGTCATAATGGCGCTCACACTTTCAGCTCATCCTGTCGAAACCTGAGCTGAGTATCGTGCTGTTTTAAGCAATGCTGCACCAGCTGTCGATCTCAAAGATGGCTGCTACACCTATCCTGAGCTCCACGAGTTCAATCCATTTGGTATTCTCTACGGCGAGTCAAAGCCTGACACTGTCGATCAGAACGGCAACCCAATTGTTAAACCACCTCCCCGCCCTCAACAGAATTACAAAGGCAAGGGTCTGTTCTTTCCCCATGATAAGATCAACTTGAAACTTCTCTTTAGCACTTCAGACCAGGGCCGGGCATGTCTCCAACTGAAACTCTTCCCTGACAAAGAGCCACTTGGTGCAGGACCATCTCAATACTCGATCTTGATCAAATTATATGAGAACAATGTCTCTCAACACAGTTATATCACCCGCCCTGGCGATAAGGAGTGGGAAAAAGCAATGGATGAACTTCCATACATTGTTATGCGTACTCCTAGTTACAAAAAACGGGAAGATGGCTCAACTGGACCTCGTGAAGTCGATGAATCTTGGGTAACAGAGAATTTGAAGACTTTCACACTCTTCTAGCACAATGGCAAGTCGATCACTTGTGAGAATTTGTTTAACACTCTAGATTATGGCGACCAGCCATGTACTCGAGCTATCTCTGCCTTACGCGAAATCTTCTCCCACGATCGTGGAGTTATAACTCTATAGATTCGCGAAGAGCCACAGAATATTTCTTCTGCCTACCAAGTTCTTGATAACGCCTGGAATGATAAAGCAGACAAAGGAAATCACTTTCGTCGGTTTTATGCCGTAAAGGTTTAGAAGAATGACTAGATGCCATACATTGACTTTGGATTGAGAGGCCTTAGTGCGATCGTGGCTCCTACAATGCGTCCGCCGATGTTCACTCGGCCACAGTCAATCTATCCTGATCTTGTCGAGTTCACAACACGAATTAGAGTTGGAGTTATTCAATGTGCAGAATATAAGCAAGAACTTATCGATCAAGCTAACAGTACTGTTAGGCTGCTTAAACTTATAAAGATCTTTAGTGGGGGCGATAAGATATACACAGGCTTTCTCCAGCTGCAGCTTGAGGTGCGGCTGAGATTGTCCGCAGGAGATGTAATCCATATAAATTTCCAACCTAAGAAACCTCGACTTAGTGATAAATAGAAATGTATTGTTGTCGAACCATTTCTATCGGCTTGTAGCAGCAAAGTCACTCTTAATGTTTATCGACCTTACAAACAGCTCTGCTAGGGAGTGTCCTTAAAAGAAATGAAAATCACTTGGCTATTCGTTAAGCTTGATTTAAGCAAGTACATCTATGTTCCCAATTACTCTAATAACAATGAAGTTCGCGAAGCAGTTGCAAAAGCTAATGCAATTAAGGTTGGCTTGCGAGTTGAGATTTCCCATGCTGCTTTAAAACGTATTATTAACTCTATATGCAACTTGCAGCATAGTGGCTGTTAGCAGCTTAATGACTTAGACGGTAAACAGCTATAAGTAGATGATAAGCATCTAAAACAATAGCAAGAATCGATTTTGATGCATAGCTTGATCCCTTATTTATATGTTGATGTGCTTGATAGAGGCGCTCGAGATCACCTTAATCATCTTACTAATAAAGACTATGTTAAAGTCATAGAGTATTTGAGCGAAGTGCTAGCTGATAAATTCGGTATAGCTTTTAGTCTGATTCGAGGCCCTTTTAGGACTAGGAAAACATACCTTATAAGTTAAGTAATTAAAGCAATACTTCTTGCTAAGTCCAACAAACACATCCTTGTTATTTCGTCCTTTAATCTGGCAGTTGATATTGCAGCTAAGAACATCTATAAGGCTATTAAAGATGAAGCTTGTCTTGCAGGCATAATTGTTCTCTACGCTTATACTAAGCATGCACATCGAGCCCAGCTAGCCAAAGCAGCTATTAAGCAATAGGAAAATAGCAACAAAGATAATAAGATTGCTGTGAAACCCCAAGTTCCTTATACTTACAGCTCTACAAATTTGCCATCTACAAGCACTTATCAATCAACTAAAGCTTTTATGACGCCTGCTATTAAGGATGAGGCATCTACAAGTAAAATTATTCCTAATATTAATAGTGCGGCTGGAGTAGCCCTTAGAGAAACAGTTCATACTAGTTAAAACAACAAAGTCGACATTTCAGCTCCTAGTAGTAAACCTTGTTACTACCTTGCTAAATCCTTAGGTAGTAGCCTAAAACCTACTAAGTCTACACCTATTACAAACTTTCCGGACGGCTCTAAAGACCCCTTAATTTAAGGCGGTGGAAATGCAGGTGACTAGTAGAACTTTCCCTCAGCCTTACTAGAATTTGCCTAAGTCTTTAACACTTACAAAGTTATTGAACTAACTAAAGAGGAATTAGCTCTAAATATGTCTTTTAACTTTAGTTACTTTAAGGCTAATGGATCTATCAATCTAGATGATCCTGTACTTTTAGTCTTTATAAGTTAATATAGAACTAGATGGGATATGACTTAGGCAATTAATAAACGGATTTCTCCTAGTAACAAGCTTGTCCTTAACGAACGCTTTAAGGAAGTCTATTTGTCGCTTAAATAGCTCGTATTACGCTTTGCTGGCATTGTTACACTGCATTGTATTCATACAGATACTAAGAGATTCGCCGAATTCACTAGACTCTTTAAGTGCTATGTTATTAAAGGCATATATATGAATAAGGGTTTATATAAGCGGCTGGAGTCTTACGCAAAAGAACTCTGTGCTTATATTCTAACTAAGGTTAATGTGTTAATCTGTACTGCTTCTAATTCTGCAACTCCTATTATGTATAAAAACTTTCCTGCTTTTGTCTGCTTCATAGATGAAGCTGGGAAGTTAAGCCGCGCTAAATTTCTTAACCTCATCGGCTAGTGTCGCAATATAACCCTGTCAAGGGGTTGTTTGATAGCTGGCTTACCCTTGATCCTTGCCGAGAGGGTGGAGCACCACTATAAGTCTATGGGCTGGTCCCTCTTCTATGAGATAACCTAGTATAAATACATTCAATAATCCTCATGTTCATGTGCTCTGCATATAAAACTTGAGCTAGTATGGCATTAATAGATTCATTTCAATTGGGGATCTAAAGCAACTTCGTCCTGTAGTTAACAGCCCTTCTCCTCTTATTAGCTTTATAAACGAGCTTGGCCAATCAATTATGGACATATACCTTAGTGCAAACTAGCTATATACTTCACTCACTATCCAGCGTCGTTCTTATACAAGGCTAATGAAGATTGTTTCTGAGATGTTCTATGATGGTGTTATTACTAACGCTACATTCTCTGCAGAAGAAGACAGACACCCAAATACTGCCAAACTCTTAGCGTACTTCTCAAAGAGATACTCTAAATGTAGTAACAGTAAGACACCGATTATCTTCTTTGAGGTTGTAGGCAAGCAAGCCATTATGGACTCTACTACTTACAGTTGGTACAACTTAGAGACTGCCGCCTTTATCATTAACATCATTGAAGATGCTGTTATTAAGGGCAAGTTCAAACCAGATATTTTTAGTCTAGTAACCGTTTATACTGTGCAAGTGATGGTTTTCTATTATCCATTGCGTTGTCTTTACGTTAAGTACTTGAACTTCGGATTCAACTAGATCAAGGTTGACACAGCAGATTTATTCTAAGGCACCCAAAAGCCATGTGTCTTCTTTTGCCCTGTTGTTACTAGGCGAATGGGTTTCGTCAACTAGGAGGGTAGACTGAACGTATCCTTTTTTAGAGAGCAAGACTTTATCTGTGTTGGATTGTCACTTAACCTGGAAAAACTGGCTTGTGGACCTAATAATCTTTGTTATGCGTATGACCTCGCGCACAGAGACGACTTTTGCACCAAAATCCTTGGCACTCACTCTCACCTGCGAAGCTCACATGTGCAAGCCCGGTTCTAGTTGACAGCTGCCAATTAGGTACCCCTTGATAAAGCAGAAGAGGACTTTACATACCTCAAAGACGTCCTTAATATCGAATCTGAGGCTACTGGTGAGGAATCTGGTGCGGCTATCTCGGCCCCTGCAAAGACTGGTGAATACGAAGATGGTGTCAAATCTGATGAGCAAGAAGGCGTGGCTAAGCATGATGAATGGGCTCCTGTTACCATGCCTGCTAATTACAAGAAATACACCGCCAAGCATAATGAATGGACTTCCGCTCTTATGCCTGCAGATGATAAGAAAAATGCCAACTGGAACTACCTCTCTGTTGGTTTCAAGAGACAGAAACACCTATTAGGTCATGGAGACGGCGATTGGATGCCATCATATGACGACGACAACGAGGAGTTTGATTAGGACGCACCCGACTTTATAGATGGGAATAGAGCATGGAAAGCTACCACCCTGAACACCAAACCCGTCAACGCAGAAGAGAAGAACACTGTCGAGCATGGACAGGGATGGGGTGGATTGAATGGCGATGGTGACAATAGCAGTCACTGGTGATCTGTTTACAATCCTATGACCTTAGTACTCTCGCCATGAAACTACTCTACGTCGATCAGATCAATATCACAGTTATAGACACAGGAGGAGCAAGTCAATGGTATCACAGATAGTTCAACATTCCTGCTTCTTTGTAATAATAGTTCACCTATTACTCGGGGATTCCAAGTCACATTTGGATCATCCCACTTTGTACTTTTAAATCAACGCGAATGGGCGCGATTATGCTTCACATGGCAATAGATAGATTGGTCGAGCAATTCACACTCTTCCAACAAACTTTCTTCTACATAAGTGAGATTACAGTAGTAATTCCCATCCAGTCTTCGTCGCCACTAATCAGTCTTGATCTTCCGTCCTGCATCATCTGTGTCCGCCCAAATATCTGCACCCCAAGCATTGTTTAGTCGTACCATCATATCCTTCCGCGTGGAGATATTTTGTTGTCTGAGAAGCTCATTACGGGCAACGCGAGACTCTCCAGGATTATATAGTATTGCAAATCGGTTCCGTAAAGCGCGCCTTATCTGAACGACGTCGATATAGATCCCCTGATTCTGAAGTTGACAGAGAAGTCGTACCCCTCGAGTATAGTGATAAGCGCTTTGTTCGGCAAGGTTGTTGACAATACTTGAGTTGCCAAGAACGAGGTTTGCTTGAAATGGTTGCCGAAGCGGCTCATGTGTAAAGCCCCATTCAACAATTGCTCGTTGCAGGGAGTTCGAGAATAGTATCCGGAGCGGATGGAACTTGTGGGAGGTTGGAATTTGTGCCGGAACTAGACGAGAACTATGAATGGGCAGAACTTGTGAGAAATCTTTGACAGATTGTGAGCGTAAAGTGTTGTTGGGGTTGTACCAAGCAGCCAACCAAAGACAGAGCTTCTCAAGGTCATCGAATCGTCCTAGCATCCCAAGCCTGCGGATTATCTCGCGCCATGAGGTCGCTGGGACAGAGCTGCCAAATTTCATAATAGTCATTAGAATAGATATGGCTGTGTGCAAGTCTTCAAGGCTTCTCTGTCTTGAATCTGGGGGATGCCCTTTACGCCGAGGAGGAAGGAAGTGCTGCACAATGCGGTGAATAGTTTTTTGAGCAACGGGTATCCGCTGCACGCGCATCTCTTCAAGCATCTTGAAAACTGCAGAGCGGTCGCCTCTGAAAATGTTGGCTTGCTGAATGATGTTGTATTGCTCGACTCGAGAACTACGAGATGCGACAACACCTATAGCGGCTGTCAGTCGATATTGAGCCCAGTCTTCGGTACGCGCATAAGATGCTAGCAGGTCCTCTTGTAGCTGCCTATCTTCATATGAGTCCGGGTGTTGATCACTTTTCAGCAGGCCCTGCAGATATTCAACCTCCCCGTCCCTCGCGAAAGTCTCCACAGATTTTGAGAAAACAGAACTACCAATCGATATTCCTAACTGCTTGAGCTGATCGATGCGATTAACGACACCCAAAGGATCGACTTCCCGTAACGCAATTGCTTGCAGCGAAAGCGGACCTATTTCTTGAATACCAAGAGCATGAACCATGTTGATGGCAAGATCTAACGAGATCCAGTTTGTCGCGAACCAACGGGCTCCTAGTTTGTCGCTGTACTTCTTAGGCTTAATACCAAATGCCTTGCCATGTACAAGATTCATCATCTCGCGTGAGATCTTTTCACCGCTCTCTAGACCGTCAGAGACGCTATTAGCAAAAGGCACACCCGTAGAAACGAGGCTGATCTTCAGTCTCCTGGCCTTCGGGGGGTCATAGATCGCGAAATGGTCTATTAAGGGCTCTATGACCTTCTGGTTGAGAGGATAGTCCCCACGAGATACCAGGAAGAAATGCCATTGCATTGCATTGTGGAAATCTCCTCGTCCCAGCAGAATAGGTATGATCTTTCCATAGGTCTTGTAGGTATTATGTGTCTTGTAAAATTTTGTTTTGTACAGCAACTTCAGCGCTCCCAGATCTCCTCCCATTAAAATAATGTTGCGGACAAGCCTTGAAAACACAGCTGGACCTGGAGGATGGCGTCCGATGAGTCGTTCGTGCCAAGGGACAATGGAATTTAATTCCTCTTTAAGAATTATGTGTTGTATAATATACATGTAAAATTTAGACCAATGCTTTCCAGAGCTATCATACAGCTCGTCAGCATATTGACATATGTCCTGAAGCATTGCTTTGTCCTCGAATCCAGCTTGAAGAAAGGTGGGCCAGAATTTATCTGCAACAGGTCCTTCGGTCGGTAGCAGGAGACCTCGTTTCCGAACAGCTGCCCAGAACATTGCTACACCTTTAAAACCATATCGGCGTTTTCGAAAGTCCAGCAAGTAAGCCCATAGGGCAAAATCTTTGCCAAATCTAGGATTGTCAACAAGCATTTTGCTGCCATCAACCTGCGGACCCAGATTTGACTGGAATTCGACTTCCTGGTAGGTACGTAGGTAAGCACCCCATGATGTTGGAGAACCGCTTGCGTCAAATATTGGGGGAAGTAAAGGATCGTTGTTCGATTCGGGTGGGATCAAAGGTTCGCGCTCTGGGTTGTCGTCAGGCAATTTGAGGAATTGGGGCTCGGCATGGATGGCATCATCTACAACCGCTTCTGCTGTCGAACCTTCTTTGCCTGGGATCTTGGTGGCTGCCATCGTATATGGCTGATGCCGGACATGATGAGTACAGATACATGGCACCTTGCTAGTTCTCCGGAGAGCATGGTCAAGTGCTGGTTCGCGAATAAAGTACCATAAGAGAGCCAGCGATGAGGGCCTCGCAAGCAGCTTCTGGAGCGCGCTGGACATTATTCACTCTGCGCGCAGGCCAATTGGCAAATTTCGGATGTTTTAGTGCCATCGCCATGGCATTTCGCTGGGGAGGCGGACTTTTGTCTGGAGCTCAAGATGATCAATAATTTGAGCTCCAAGTCGGAAATTCCTCGCTTAGTCATCGTCTCGCGATTCTCTTCCGAAGCTCTAACCTCATCACTCCACCACATCACGACTGTCATCTCCTCCAGTGTTTCTTCCCATATAGACACAATGCCAGGGTATGTCAAGAGTTTATTTTAGGCTGTCGAAGCTATTGGCGGTCATCATTCCTTCCAATGCCTTGTCGATTGCTCCTGCGGTCCAATCGATCATGTGGTGGAATGACCTCAATTGCTGACATCTCTTCGTCATAGCTTCATATACCGTGAGAACCGCGTCCCATACTATCAGCGCCTCTTCCAAGATGGTGCCAAGAAGCACGTCCGGCAATGGCAGCAAGTATGTTGGCCAATCCCTAGATCGTAATACACAATATCCGACCGATGCCGAGGACCTTACAATTCGTTAGACAACAGCTAATACGGGAAATAGACCACCCGGGGTAACTACAT
>Ga0335072_10004045_pt1 | contig 21893 bp, 18 predicted proteins | sample Lox_Sample_21_FD_206725 | JGI IMG/M metagenome (GOLD analysis project Ga0335072, IMG submission 206725) | Soil microbial communities from Loxahatchee National Wildlife Refuge, Florida, United States - Lox_Sample_2.1 | ecosystem: Environmental > Terrestrial > Soil > Wetlands | place: USA...
GTCGCCGAGCGGCTCGACCCAGGCAGCTACTTCGCGCTCGCCCGCGCCGTTTACGCGGAGATGGCGCTGGCCGGGATCACCTGCGTCGGGGAGTTCCACTATCTCCATCACGGCCCCGGGGGAAAGGGCTACCGCGACCCGAACGAGATGGGCCGGGTGCTGATCGCGGCCGCGGCCGCAGCCGGCTTGCGGATCACCCTGCTTGACGCCTGCTACCTGGCGGGCGGGTTCCTGCCCGGCGGGGAGGCGCTGCCGCTGGCGGGCGTTCAGCTCCGGTTCGGCGACGGCTCGGCGGCCGCCTGGGCCGAGCGGGTCTCCGGATTCACCCGCGACTCCCTCGGCATGGTGGCGCCGCACGCCCGACTCGGCGCGGCGATCCACTCGGTTCGCGCGGTCCCCCCTGACCAGGTGCCGGAGGTGATGGCGTGGTCGCACGCGCACGGGGCGCCGGTGCACGCGCACCTGTCCGAGCAGCCGCTCGAGAACGCCGAGTGCCGGGCGGCGTTCGGCGCAACCCCGGCCGAGGTGCTCTACGCGGCGGGCGCGCTCGGCCCGCGCTCGACCATGGTGCACGCCACCCATCTGACCGCGCGCGACATCGAGCTGGTGGGCGGGTCGCGGGCGACCGTCTGCATGTGCCCGCTGACCGAGGCCGACCTCGCCGACGGGGTCGGCCCCGCTCCCGCGCTCGCCGCCGCCGGATCGCCGCTCTCGCTTGGCAGCGACGGGCACAGCGTCATCGACCTGATCGATGAGGCGCGCTGGCTCGAGCTGTCGCAGCGGCTGGTGAGTCGCCAGCGCGGCCACTTCACCCCGGCCGACCAGGCGGCGGCCGCTACCGCCCGCGGGCACGCCTGCCTCGGCTGGCCGGACGCGGGGGAGATCGTGCCGGGCGCGTACGCGGACCTGGTCACGGTGCCGCGCGACTCGCCGAGGCTGGCCGGCGGTGCGGGCGCCGATCCGCTGGCCGCCCTGTTCGCGGCCGGGACCGCCGCCGACATCAGGCACGTGGTCGCGTCCGGCGTCGACGTGGTCCGCGACGGGCGTCACCTGCTGGTCGACGACGTGCCGGGGGCGCTCGCGGGCGCAATCAGCGCGGTGCTTGAGTGAACCGGGAGAGGCGTCAATGACGAGGTCGGTGCTGATCAACCGGATCGGCGAGCTGGTGACGAACGCTCAGGGCGCGCCGGGCGCCGAGCCGGGCGGGTTCGCCTCGATCAACGACGCGGCGCTGGTCATCGAAGGGGACCGGATCGCCTGGACCGGCCCCTCGTCCCGCGCGCCCGCCGCCGATGACGTGGTCGACGCGGCCGGGCGGGCGGTGCTGCCCGGGTTCGTCGACTCGCATGCGCACCTGGTGTTCGCGGGGGAGCGGTCGGCCGAATTCGCGGCGCGGATGGCCGGGCGCGGCTACGCGGCCGGCGGCATCAGGTCGACGGTGGCGGCGACGCGCGCCGCGACCGACGCCGAACTGCGGGCCGGGCTGCGCAGGCTGGCCGCGGAGATGGTCGCGCAGGGCACCACCACCTTCGAGTGCAAGTCCGGGTACGGGCTGACGGTCGAGGACGAGGCGCGGTCGGTCGCCCTGGCGGCCGAGGCCACGGACGAGGTGACGTACCTCGGCGCGCACGTGGTTCCGACCGAGTTCGAGGACGACGCCGGAGCGTACGTGGACCTCGTGTGCGGGCCGATGCTCGACGCCTGCGCGCCGCACGCCCGCTGGGTGGACGTGTTCTGCGAGCGGGGCGCGTTCGGCGTCGATGAGGCCCGCGCGGTGCTGACGGCCGGCCAGGCGCGCGGGCTGATCCCGCGGATCCACGCCAGCCAGCTCGGCCCGGGTCAGGGCGTCCTGCTCGCGGTGGAGCTCGGCGCTGCCTCGGCGGATCACTGCACGTTCCTGACCGGCGCCGACGTCGACGCGCTGGCCGCCGCAGCGCCGTCGTCGGCCTCGACCGGCACCGTCGCCACCCTGCTGCCTGGCGCGGAATTCGGCACCCGCCAGCCCTACCCCGATGCCCGCCGCCTGCTTGAAGCGGGCGCGGCGGTCGCCCTGGCGACTGACTGCAACCCGGGCTCGTCTTATACCTCGAGCATGCCGTTCTGCATCGCGCTGGCCGTCCGCGACATGCACATGACGACGTCGGAAGCGGTCTGGGCGGCTACCGCGGGCGGCGCCCTGGCCCTCCGCCGCACCGACGTCGGCTATCTGGCGCCGGGCGCGAAAGCCGACCTGGTCATGCTCGACGCGCCGTCCCATACCTATCTCGCCTACCGCCCCGGCGTCCCGCTCGTGCGCGCCGTCTGGCAGTCGGGAACGCGCCGGCCCTAGGCCTGCTGGAACTCGATGCGGTTGCCGAACGGGTCGCAGGTGTGGAACCGCCGGACGCCCGGGATCTCCCCGTCGGCCGAGACGCACTCGCACCCGGCCGCGGCCAGCGCCGCCGCGAGGCCGTCGAGGTCGTCGACTAGCAGGGCCGGGTGCGCCTTGCGGGCAGGCGCGAACGACGCCTCCACCCCCAGGTGCAAGGCGGCGGCGCCGGAGCTGAACCAGCAGCCGCCGCGGGCGGCCAGGGCCGGCGGCTTCGGCAGCTCGCTCATCCCAAGTAGGCCTGCGTAGAACGCTCGCGCCGCGTCTTCGCGCCCGGCCGGCATCGCTATCTGAACGTGATCGAACCCGGTGATCATCGCGCCTCCAACTACGTTGATGCGAAGATAGTTGATATCAAGGTATGTGTCGATGAAGCGTCATCGCCCGGCCGCGTACTACCGGTGGAGTACGCCCGTTGAGTGGCTGGCCCGCCTAGGTGCCTCCCTCGGTACGACGCTGTTGTCGCCTGCGATCGGGAGAATCGGGAACAGTAACCGCTCCTCGGCTGTGGGAGATCACCATGTCGTACGCCCGCTCGTCTCGCGCCCCGCGTGCTCATCGGCGAGCCAGTCAGAGAGCCGGCCTGCTGGGCGGGCTCGGCCGGACCTGCTACCGGCACCGCTGGGTCACGCTGTTCACCTGGATCATCGGCGTCGCCTGCTTCATCGCGTTGTGGCTGCAGTTCGGCGCCCCCGCGCTGAACACCTTCAATAGCAGCGACCCCGGCCAGACCGTGCTCAACGAGCATTTCCCGCGCGCCTCGGGGGACACGCTCACCCTCGCGGTCAAGTCAACCGCCCCGATTGCGGCGCCGGCCGTCAAGGCGCAGATCGTCGGCGCCCTCGCCGCGTTCGAGCGGGCGCCGCACGTCACCTCGGTCAGTGACCCCTACTCGACCCCCGGACAGATATCCCGCGACGGGCATATCGCGTTCTCGACCGTGCAGTTCGCCGTCCCGGGGTCCAGCATCTCCAACGGCGAGGCCACGTCGCTGATGAATGACGCCACGGCCGCCTCGGGTCACGGCGTGGCCTTCAGCCTCGGCGGCGACGTCGTTGACCAGGAAGAGACGCCGTACGGCGGGCCGACCGACGGCTTCGGCGTTGTCGCCGCCGCGGTCATTCTGCTGATCGCCTTCGGCTCGCTGCTGGCCATGGGACTTCCGATTGCGACGGCGCTGCTCGGCATCGGCGCGGGCCTGTCGCTGACCGGGCTGCTCGGCCACGTCTTCCCCGCCCCGTCGTTCTCTCCGATCATCGCCGGGCTGATCGGCCTCGGGGTCGGCGTTGACTACGCGCTGTTCATCGTCACCCGGTTCAGGGAAGGGCTGCGGGCGGGCACCGACCCCGAGGCCGCCGCGGTGACGGCGATGCGCACCGCGGGCCGGTCGGTGCTGGTGGCGGGTATCACGGTGGTGATCGGCCTGCTCGGCCTGCTCATCCTCCGCCAGGCCCTGCTCAACGGGGTCGCCATCGCCGCCGCCGCGACGGTCGCCATGGTGCTGCTCGCCTCGCTCACCCTGCTGCCCGCCCTGCTCGGCTTCAGCGGCACCCGGCTGGCCCGGCCCGCCCGGCTCAGGCCGCCGACATGGGCGCGCAGGATCACGGCCGGCTCGGAGGAACCGTCACGGCCGGCCGCCGAGCGGTGGGCCGGGGTCATCCAGCGCCGCCCGGTGGCCGCGGCCGCCGTGTCCGGTGCCTTCATCCTGCTGCTGGCGGCGCCGGCCCTCGGCATGAAGCTGAGCTTCCCCGACGAGTCGGCGCAGGCGCGCGGCACCATGGGGTACGCGAGCTACGCGACGATGGCGCAGGGGTTCGGCCCCGGGTTCGACGCGCCGGTGATCATCGCCGCGACGCTGCCGGACCCGCAGGCCGACACCGCGCGGCTGGCCGCCGCGGTCGCCGGGACCCCGGGGGTCGCGGCGGCCACCCCGGTCGTCGTCAGCAGGGACGGCCAGGCGGCCATGCTGATCGCCTACCCCGCCACCGGGGAGCAGGATCCGGCCACGGACACCCTGGTGAACAAGATGAGCAGCACGGTGCTGCCGAAGGCAACGGCGGGCACCGGGATCAGCGCCTACGTCACCGGGCCGAACGCCGCCAACGTGAGCTTCGCCGATCTCATCTGGCAGCGGCTGCCGTGGCTGATCGGCGTGGTGGTCGCGCTGTCCATGCTGCTGCTGCTGGTGGTTTTCCGCTCGGTTGTGATCGCGGTCAAGGCCGCGGTGATGAACCTGCTGTCGATCACGGCCGCCTATGGCGTGCTCGTCATGGTCTCGCAGAACGGGTGGCTTGGCTCCTTGTTCGGGTTCCCTGAGAGGGTCCCGGTGACGACGTGGGTGCCGGTGTTCCTGTTCGTCATCTTGTTCGGCCTGTCCATGGACTACGAGGTTTTCCTGCTCTCCCGGGTCCGTGAGGAGTACGACTCCTCCGGCGACAACGCGGCGGCGGTAGCACGCGGGCTGTCCCGCACCGCGCGGGTGATCACGGCGGCGGCGGCCATCATGGTGGCGGTGTTCCTGTCCATCGTGATCGCGCCGAACGTCTCGACCAAGCAGATCGGGCTCGGGCTGGCGGTCGCCATCTTGATCGACGCGACGGTGGTGCGCCTTGTACTGGTCCCGGCGGTGATGGAGCTGCTGGGTAAGGCGAACTGGTGGCTGCCGGGATGGCTGGACCGACTGCTGCCCCAGGCCGGTCAGCCAGAGTCGCCACGTCGACCGCGCGGAACTGCCCGATCCGTTCCCGCAGATCCCGCGGGCTCCAGCTCTCCACGCTGACCGGCGCAGCATCGCCAGCCGAAATTGCCGTTGTGCGGACGCCGGCCACGGCACCGCATTTGGGGCAGGGCCCCTCGGCGGCGTCGAAGGTGTAGAGGCATCCGCAGAAGCAGGCGACAGTTGTCATCGTTGACTCCGATCCCACGAGCCCGTGCAGGGCTGATCAGTTCGGTCTGACTGGAACGGGCTCTCGTTCGGCTTGCGGCCCGTCCCGACCCGACTATCCGCGCACGCCGTGTGACTCAGCGTGTGAGAATTCGCGGACGACGGTGTGCGGGCCCTGATCATGCGGGCATTTCTTTCCAGGCGTCTACCTGGCGGGGTGGTGCCGCTCGCCCCGGGCGATGACTGCGTCCAGCCGGAAATCCTCGTCAAGCAGGACGATGTCGGCCGCCAGGCCGGCCCGCAGCGAGCCGGTCACGCCGTCCAGGCCCAGGCGGCGGGCGGGAGTGGTGCTCGCCGCGGCGGCGACGTCGGCGACCGGCAGGCCGACCGTCGTGATCGCGCGGCGCACCACCAATTCCATCGTGGCGGTCGAGCCCGCGATGGAGCCGACGCCGCCGGGCTCGGCGTCGGCCCGCTGGGCCAGCCGGGCGACCCCGGCCGAGACGGTGACGTCAAGCTCGCCGAGCCGGTACTCGCCGTCGGACATGCCGGCCGCGGCCATGGCGTCGGTGATGAGCACGAGGTTGCCGGGGCCCGCGGCGCGGGCCACCAGCCTGATGATGAGGTCGTCCAGGTGGCTTCCGTCGGCGATGACCTCGCACGTCACCTCATGGTCAAGCAGCGCCCCGACCGGGCCGGGCGATCGGTGGCCGATCGGCCGCATGCCGTTGAACAGGTGCGTCGCGTGGTTGACGCCGGCCGCGATCGCCTCGGCGGTCGCCTCGGCCGAGGCGTCGGTGTGGCCGGCCGCCGCGATGACGCCGGCCGCCGTCGCCGCGCGGATGACCTCGGACGCGCCGGGCAGCTCGGGGGCGATCGTGATCATCCGCAGCCATCCCCGGGACGCGGCAAGCAGCCGCGTGAACGCGGCGACGTCGGGGAGGGTGAGGTACCGCGGGTTCTGGGCGCCGCACCGCGCCGCCGACAGAAACGGTCCCTCGAGGTGGATGCCGTCGATGATGCCCGCTTCGGCGAGGTCGGCCAGCATCGCGGACCGGCGCTCCAACTCGCCGACCGGGGCGGTGACGAGGCTGGCGACGATCCGGGTCGTCCCGTGCGCGCGGTGGAAGGCGGCGGCTCGCCCGGCGTCGTCGGGGCCGCCTTCGGTGAACGATGCGCCCCCGCCGCCGTGCACGTGCATATCGATGAAGCCGGGCAGCGCCCAGTGGCATCGGTGCGTCGCGGGCGTCGGCGGCCGGCCGGGCTGCACGTCCGCGATGCGGCCGTCCGCGATCGCGAGCCAGCCGGGCGAGAGAACGCCGTCCGGCGTCACGACGTGCTCGGCCGCGACAATGGCGGAATCGCTGACCGTCACGCCGGGATCTCCGACGGCGAGCCGAGTGAGCCGAGCAGCCCGGCCCGCGCCTGCGCGAGGGCCGCCTGCAGGGCGCCCCGGAGCACCGGTTCGTCCGCGGCGGTCGTGGCCGCGACCGCCGGGCGGGCGAGGCAGATCCTCGACACCTCGGCCGCCACCCGGGTGGCGAGGGCGCTGCCGCCCGCCTTGCCGACGGGGCCGCCGAGGACGACGAGGCCGGGGTCGAGAACGACGCAGACCGCCGCGACGCCGATCGAGACCCGCTGCGCGAGGTCATCGAGGAACGCGGCGCCCGCAGAACCGGGGGACCCGTCTCCTTCCGCCGACACGGCCGCGTCGGCCGCCCTCAGGTCGGCCGCCGAAGCCTCGGTCGCCGAAGCCTCTGCCGCCGTCGCCTCGGCCGCTGCCGCGGCGACCGCGTCGGCCGGGGTGCCGCCGCCGAACCCGTGCTGCGCGGCCAGCGCCTGTACCGCCAGGCCGCCGGCCAGCGCCTGCAGCCCGGCCTTGCCCGGATGCTCGTTGCCGACCGGAAGCGGCGCGCCGTGCACCGGCATCCAGCCGATCTCGCCCGCCGCGCCGCCGATCCCCTTGCGGACCTGGCCGCCGATGACCGAGGCGAGGCCGAGGCCGGTGCCGAGCCAGACGAAGGCGAAGTCATCAAGGCCGGCCGCCGTGCCGTCGGCCCGCTCCGCCATCGCGGCCAGGTTCACGTCGTTCTCGATCAGCACCGGCGTGTGCAGCACCTCGCGGAGCCCGTCAAGCACGCCCTCCTGCCAGGTCGGCAGGTTCACCGCCAGCCGGGGCGCGCCGGTCCGCGGGTCGAGCACGCCGGGGCTGCCGATGACCACCGCGGACAGGCTCTCCGAACTGATCCCGGCGTTCGCGCACGCCTGGCCGATCGCCTCGCGGACGAGGCCGACCGGGTCGTCGCCCCCGTGCGGGTCCATGCTCACCTCGGCCACCTGATTCCCGGCAACATCGGCAATGGCCACGCTGACCAGGTCAAAGTCCACATATAGTCCAGCCACGTAAGCGCTCGAGGGGATGACCGAGTACAGCGCGGCGTTCGGCCCGCGGCCGCCCGCCTGCTCTCCCGCGATCATCACCAGGGCGCGCTCCTCCAACCTCGCGAGCATCTGGGAGACGGTGACCTTGGAGACTCCAGTGCGCTCGGACAACTGCGCCCGGGTAAGCGGGCCCTCCGCGAGCAGCAGCTCGAGCGCGGCCCGGTCGTTCAATTCGCGCAGCAGGCTCGGCGTGCCCGGTTTCTGGCGCAACGGCATGATCTTCCCCCGTGGGTCTCGCAAGTGAGGTCCGGCCGTGGGCCGGACGGCGATTGTTAAGTTCTGGCAACGGATCTATCTTATAGGAAAGTTTCCAGTTAGTTTTTGTGCCAAGGGTCACGTGACCAGTTTGACCGAAAGTTCACCCTCGCAGAAGGAGTGCCAGCAGTGGGACTCAGGAAGAGATCGGCCGCGCTCGGCGCGGCCGCGGGCATCGCCGCCGCAGCGCTGGCCATCGCCGGCTGCAGCTCCAGTAGCAGCACGACCGCCGCGTCCGGCAGCAGCCCGTCCAGTAGCACATCGAATAGCAGCAGCACGTCGTCGGCCCCGTCGACGCTCACCGTCTGGCGGATGGGCGGCTCCGTGCCGGCCCAGGTCACCTGGATGAACGGCGTCGTGGCGCAGTTCCACAAGGACTTCCCGCAGTACGCCAACACGCAAGTCAAGGTCGACTGGATTCCGTGGGGCAACCGCACCACGGACTGGAACAACGCACTGTCCAGCGGCAAGAACATCCCGGACATCACCGAGCTCGGCAACACCGACACGCCCACCGAGGCCGCGAGCGGCATCCTCGCGCCGCTCAACAGCGACCTGACCAGCTGGTCCGGCACCAAGGGGCTCGTCCCCGGCATGCTGGCCAACGACACCCAGGGCGGCACCACCTACGCCGTGCCGTGGTTCGGCGGCGTGCGCGCTGTGTGGTACCGCACCGACCAGTTCAAGAAGGCCGGCATCAACAGCACCCCCACGACCTGGGCGGAACTCGAGGCCGACGCAGTGAAACTGCAGAAGACCTACCCGGGCACCACTGGCATCGACGCGATCACCAACGACACCAACGCGTTCGCCAGCTTCATCTGGGGCGCCGGCGGCCAGATCGCCACCCAGAACAGCAGCGGCCAGTGGACCGCCGACCTGACCTCGGCCCAGGACGAGGCGGCGATCAAGTACTACGTCGGCCTCTACACCACCGCCAAGGTCTCCCAGTCCAAGTACATCGGGGAGACCGAACTCGGCAACGTCGGAGCGACCTCCGGCGGACCGAACGAGGACTTCGGCCTCGGCAAGCTCGACATGTACATCGACGGGCCGTGGGCCAAGGCGACGCTGCCGACGAACTCGGTGGACACCAGCAACATCGCGTCGTTCCCGATCCCGAGCGAGAACGGGCCGAGCCCGGCCCCGGTCTTCTCCGGCGGCTCCGACCTCGCGGTCTTCAAGACCAGCCCGAACCAGACGGCGGCCTGGGACCTGATCTCGGTCATGGACAACCCGGCCAACTCGACCAGCTTCGCCGCGCTGTCCGGCTTCTTCTCGCCTTACTCCGCGCAGATCTCCGCGAGCGAAAGCACCGGCGGTGCGTTCATGGCGGGCTTCGCCAAGGCCGCGCTCAATGGCCAGACCTCCCCGCTCAACGCGAAGAACTGGCCCACCGCCGACAACGGCAAGCTCAACATCATCCCGACGATGCTGAAGTCGCTGATGCAGGGGGCGCCATTCGCCTCCACGGTGGCCTCCGCCAACACCCAGCTGCAGAGCGTCCTCAACACCGGCAGCACCAGTTAGCCGTACCTTCCTATGGTGACCTCTTCGCACAGCCGGCCGGGGACCCCCTCCCCGGCCGGCTCCTCCCCAGGCCACGAGCCCGACGGCTCGCCTGACAGAACCAGCCGTTCGGCACCGTCCGCTCCCGTCCTGTCGCCCCGGCAGCGCGCCGCGATCTGGATCAGGAAGCGAGGGCTGGGCCCCTACCTGCTGCTGCTGCCCGCGACCGCGGTCATCGCCGCGCTGATCTTGTGGCCCGCCGTGCAAATCGGGCTGTTCTCGTTCCAGAACTACGGGCTGATGCAGATCAGCGGCGTGCTGCCTACGCAGTGGATCGGGTTCTCCAACTACAGCCAGATCCTGCACGACCCCGAGTTCTGGTCGTCGCTCAAGGTCAGCTTGTACTTCGCGGTGGCGGTGGTGCCGCTGACGCTGATCGTCGGGACGCTCGTCGGGCTGCTGCTCGCACGGCTCGGGCCGAGAATGCGCACGTTCGTGTCCATCTCCGCGATCCTCGCCTGGGCGACGCCGGCGGTATCCGCCAGCGTGATCTTCGCCTGGCTGGTCGACCCCGACGGTGGCGTCGTCGACTGGGCGCTGGAGAAGGTGCCGTCCTGGCTCGGCGGCGGGGCGCACTGGGCGGGCTTCAGCTGGACCAACGCCCCGCTCCCGGCCTACACCGTGCTGACCGTGATGCTGGTCTGGACCGGGTTCCCGTTCATCGCGGTCACCGTCCTGGCCGGCCTGCGCACGCTCCCGCCCGAGCTGCACGAGGCGGCGCGGGTGGACGGCGCGGGACCGTGGCGCAACTTCTGGAAGGTGACGTTCCCGCTGCTGCGTCCGATCTTCCTGGTGCTGGCGCTGCTGTCGACGATCTGGGACTTCGGCATGTTCACCCAGGCGTACATCGTCACCGGGGAACTCGGGAACCGAGACGAATACAACCTCGGCCTTTACGAGTACTCGCAGGCGTTCACGCAGCCACCGCACTACGGGCTCGCCTCGGCGGCCGCCTTCGTCCTCACGATCATCCTGCTCATCGTCACGGTCGGGTACGTCCGGGCCGCGATCAAGCAAGGGGCATTCGCATGACGTCCGTCCCTCTATCTGGTCGTGCTGCGTCCGGTCACCGTGGCCGCGGCATCCGGAAGTTCAACCGCGCGTCGCGCAAAGCCGTGCTGAACCTTCTGGGGCTGCTGGTGGCGCTGTTCGCGCTGTTCCCGGTGCTGTGGATGATCTCCACGGCGTTCAAGCCCGCCAGCGAGATCTACTCGCTGACGCCGCAGCCGCTGCCGCTGCACCCGACGCTGGCCAACTTCCACGCGGTCTTCAGCGGGTCGGTGATCGGGATCTCGTACTGGAACTTCCTCAAGAACAGCCTGTTCATCACGCTCGTCGCGGTCGCGCTGTCGTCAATGATCGGGCTGCTCGCCGCGATCGCGCTCGGCCGGTTCAAGTTCAAGTTCCGCACCACCTACCTGATCGTGCTGCTGATCGTGCAGCTGCTGCCGCAGCAGGCGCTGGTCGTCTCGCTGTTCATCGACTTCCGCAAGTACAACCTGCTCGACAGCCTGGTCGGCCTGATCCTGGTCTACACCGCCTTCGCGCTGCCCGTCACGATCTGGATGCTGCGCAACTTCGCGGCGACCGTTCCGAAGGACCTTGAGGAAGCGGCGGCGATCGACGGCGCCGGGGCCTGGACCCGCTTCTGGCGCATCCTGCTGCCGCTTATCTCCCCCGGGCTGGTCTCCACCAGCGTGTTCGCGTTCATCTTCGCCTACAACGAGTTCGTGTTCGCGCTGACCTTCCTTGGGACCGACACCGCTAAGTTCACCCTGCCGTTGTACGTGCAGTACTTCTACGGCCAGAATTCCACCAATTGGGGCGCGATCATGGCATCCTCCACCCTCTTCACCATCCCAGTCCTCGCGTTCTTCCTGTTCACCCAGCGACGGCTGGCGAGTGGCCTGGTCGCAGGCGCGGTGAAGGGATGACGTCACTCGAGTCGGGCATCGACCCGGGCCTCGCCGCCCTCGCCGATGCGATCCTCATCCCCCCTTTCCCCGGCACCACCCCGCCGGCCTGGATTCTCCAGGCGCTCGAGCGGGGACTGGCCGGCGTCACGGTGTTCGGCAATAACGTCGTCGGCGACACGGCGTCGCTGACCGAGGTGCTCCGCTCGGCCGCGGAGCTCGAGCCGGTCATCGCCATCGACGAGGAGGGCGGTGACGTAACCCGGGTGGCTTACGCCGAAGGCAGCCCCTACCCGGGGAACGCCGCGCTCGGCGTGGCCGACGACGTGACGCTGACCCGGGACGTGTACGCCGCGATCGGCGGCGATCTTGCGCGGCTCGGCATCAACACCAACCTCGCCCCGTGCGCCGACGTGCTGGTGCCCGGCGGCAGCGCGGTGGTCGGCACCCGTTCCTTCGGATCGGACCCTAACCTGGTGGCCCGCCATGTCACGGCGGCCGTGGCGGGCCTTCAGGGCGCCGGCGTGGCCGCCTGCGCCAAGCACTTCCCCGGCCACGGCAGCACCGCCGCCGACTCGCACCTGACGCTGGCCACGGTCTCCGGCACGCTGGCCGAGCTGCGCGCCCGCGACCTGCCGCCGTTCGTGGCGGCCATCGCGGCCGAGTCCCTGGCCATCATGCCGGGGCACCTGCGGGTGCCCGAGCTGACCGGCGACCTCCCGGCGACGTTCTCCCCGGCCGCGGTCATCGGCCTGCTCCGCGGCGAACTCGGCTTCGATGGCGTGGTGATCTCCGACGGGCTGGAGATGCGGGCGGCCAGCGGCGTGCACGGGATTCCGGAGGCGGCGGTGCTGGCCGTGATGGCCGGCGTTGACCTGCTTTGCCTGGGCCGGGACACGGACGAGGCGATGTACCACGCCGTGCGGGCGGCGCTGGCGGACGCAGTCACGTCCGGCCGGCTGCCGGGAGACCGGCTGGCGGAGGCCGGCGACCGAGTCGCGACGCTCCGGGCCTGGCTCGCCAGCGCCCGCGAGGGCGGCGGGGCCGGCGCGCCCGATGCGGCCGAGGGCGCCGCGATCGGCCTGGTAGCGGCCCGGCGGGCGCTCCGGAAGTCCGGCCCGGTCCCCAGCTCGCTGGTGGACCCGCTGGTCATCGAGGTCGAGCCCGAGGAGAACATGGCGGCCGGGCGCTTCACCTGGGGCTTTGCCCGGTGGGCGGAGGTCCGCCGAGTCGATCCCGCGGCCGGCGACGGGGCGGCGGCGGACTCGATCATCGCCGCGGCGGAAGGCAGGCCGCTGGTGCTCGCCGTCAGGCACGGCGCGGGCGCCCTTCCGCTCGTCAACGAACTGCTCGGCGCGCGCCCTGACGCGATCATGGTGGACATGGGCGCGCCCGCCTGGACGCCGCCGCCGGGGACCGCCTACCTGGCCACTTACGGCGCGTCGCGGGCCTGCGCTCAGGCCGCGGCGGAAGCGCTCGGCCTCGTGCAGGGCCGGGTCGGCTAGGGCAGCGGCCAGCCGAGACGGCCGCGCAGAGCCACCAGGCAGTCCGACAGCAGGGGAGCGAGGTGCGCGTACTCAGGGCGCAGCCTGGGCATCTCGGCATCCCCGCAGGCGCCCGGGCAGCTGTAGGCGCACACCCGGTCGATCGCGTTGGCCAGGCGGCCAACCGGGCACAGCAGCTGCGCCACCGCCGTCGGGTTCAGCCTGGGCAAGATCGCATGGATCTGCGCCAGCAGACCGGGAATCAACTTGAGCCGGTAGGCGAGCTCCGCGTCCGGCCCCTCGCACTCGACGTTCCCGGGCCGACGGAAAGACAGGTCAACGAGATCGGCGAGATCCACCGCGACGCCGACCAGGCGGTTATCCGGGTTCTTGCAGCAAGTCCCCACGTCGAGCGCAAAGCACGCGTTCAGGCAGTCCGGATGCAGCCACTCTGGCCTGGGCCAGTCGTTGTCGTTGTCGTTGTCGTCGTCGAAATACTCGTCGTCGAACTCGTCCGCGCCCGATGGGTCAAGCAGGGTTGTCTCGTCTGCCGGCCGTTCGCGCTCAATAGTCATCGTCGTCTCCCGTACATTAGCTAGATCGAATCTACGTTCCAACCATACGATCCGGGTCTGACAAAACCGCCGCCAGGACAGCGGGTCGAAGCCCGGACTCAGCGCGCCTTCGGGAAGACTTCGAACACACACCGGGCGCCGGAGTCTCCGGCCATCTTCGCGTCGCAGGTGAGCAGCGACGCTTGAAATAGCTCGGCTAGCGCAACGTAGCTCGCGTCGTAAGCCGTGTGGTTGCCGCGAAGCTCCCATACTCGCGGCAGGAGCGAGGTGTGGGCCACGCGCTCGATGTCGAGATCAGAAAGATCTTCCAGCGCCTGGTGAGCGCGCTGCGCAGTCACGCTTCCCGCCGCCACCGAGCGGCGCAGGACCGAGGTGACCTCCAGGTCAGCGAGATCCGGCGCCGCCAGCTCTTCTCCGCGCAGCCGGGCGCGAGCCTCGGCTCCGTCGTCACCGTCGTCGGCAAGCGCCATGACCAGGAATGACGCGTCGGTGACGATCACCGCTGGTCACGCTCGTCACGGAGTTGTCGGACCACCTCGGCGGCAGACAGATGCCCGCCGCTGCGGTGCCCGATGCGTGTTAGCACCTCGTCGACGGTGGGGCGCGAGGTTGAGCGCTCGATCCAGGACAGCATGTACTCCTGCAGTGACTGACCGGAGGCAGCTGCGCGCTGGCGAAGGATCGCGTGCGCTTCATCGGGGACGTGTTTGATCTGAATCGTCGTCACGCCTCCAGAATAGCTCCATTGGCGCCAAAATGCAGTCACCGTCGTCATGACTATCCCCCGAAGTCAGTTGGATCGAATCTACGTTCCAACCAATACGATCCGGGTCTGACAAAACCGCCGCCAGAACGGTGACAGAAACGGGTATCTAGGACGCCAGGTAGCGGCCGCGGAAGCGGATCAGCGGGTCGCCGGCCTCCGCCACGTAGGCGACCGAGGTGACGGCGGAGATGACCAGCAGGTGGTCGCCGGCCGGGACGCGCCGTGCGACCGAGCACTCGAGCGCGGCCAGCCCGCCGAGCGGGATCAGCGCCCCCGACTCGGCCCCGCGCGCGTGCGGCACGTCGTCGAGGATGCGCCGCGCGCTGGGCCGGCCTTCGGCGGCGAACTGGCCCGCGAGCATCTTCTGGGACGAGGCGAGCAGAGTGACCGCGAACTGCGCGGCCGGCAGCGACGGGCGGCTCAGCACCTCGGCCGGGTACGAGCCCGCGATCAGCGAGATAAGCACCATCGGCGGGTCGAGCGAGACCGGCGTGAACCCGCTGACGGTCGCCCCGATGTCGTCACGGTCGTCGGCGATCGTGACCAGCGTCACGCCCGCCGCCCAGGCCGAGAGCGCGGAGGGGAAGTCGTTGCCGGGGGGAGTCATCAAGGGTCCGTTCGAGATCAGCTGATTTTCCATACCCCGGGGAGCGCGAGCGGGCCGAGCGGCGGCAGGCCCGCCGCCGCCGCGAACCGCCACGCGGGTCCCCAGCCGTCGGCGAACACCGAAGCGAGGGCGCCCGCCCCGAGCGCGCAGGCCGCGGCCGGCCGCGACTCGCTCGATTCCGCCGGCCGGAGCTGGTCGAGCGGGCCGAACCGCGGGTACGACCGGACTGGCGCGCCCTCGGGCAGCCCGGCCCGGAGGCGGGCGACCGCGATCGCCTCGCGCATGCCGCCGGTCTGGTCGGCCAGCCCGTTGGCGACGGCGTCGGCGCCGGTCCAGACCCGGCCGCGGGCGAGCTCGTGGACCCGCCCGATGTCCATCCGCCGCCCGGACGCCACCTTCTCCGTGAAATCCGCGTAGATCGCGTCGAGCCACTCGTTGATCCGCGACCAGTCCGCGTCCGAGAACGGCCGGGACGAGGAGAACATCGTCGCGTTGGCGGCGCCGTCCGCGACCAAGTCGGTCGACACGCCGACCCGCTCGAACAGCTGCTCCAGGACCGGCTTGCCGAGGATCACCCCGATCGACCCGGTGATGGTGGCCGGCTGGGCCACGATCACGTCGGCCGGCGCGGATATGAAGTACCCGCCAGACGCGGCCACGTCGCCCATCGACACGACGACCGGCTTGCCCGCGGCGCGGACCCGGACCACCTCGCGCCAGATGACGTCGGACGCGGTGGCGGAGCCGCCGGGGCTGTTCACCCGCAGCACCACGGCCCGCGCGCCCTCGTCGGCCGCCGCCGCCCGCAGCGCCGCGGCCACGGTGTCCGAGCCCATCCCGCCGCCGCCCGGGCCGCCCCGGCCGCTGCGCCCCGACCTGATCGCGCCGTGCGCGTAGATCATCGCCACGAACCGCTCGGACTGCCCGGGCGTCAGCTCCCTGACGCCGCTGCCCAGCCGCCGCGGCAGGTCGCTGAGCGAATGCGTGCGCCGGTAGCGCTGCAGGTAGAGCAGCGTGGCGTCGGCCCCGGCCGCCTCGCGGACCTGCTCGTAGACCTGATCACGGTAGAGCAGCCCGTCCACCAGCCGCTCGGACAGCGCCTGCTTGGCGAGGAACGGCCCCCGTGCGAGCAGCGCCCGGGAATGCTCGACAGTCAGCCCGCGGCCCTCCGCGATCGCCGCTGCCAGCTGCTCGGTTAGGGACTCCGCCAGCCGGGCGGCCGCCTCCCGGGCCGGCGGGCTGAACCCGGTCTCGGTGAGCTGGTCGGCGGCCGACTTGTACTCGTGCCGCTTAGCGGACTGGAAGTCGATGCCGAGCCGCTCGAGCGCGCCGTGCAGGAAGACCTGCTCGACGGCGACGCCGGTGAGGCCGAGCGTGCCCGATGGCTGCAGGTAGACCCGGTCGAACCCGGTGGCGAGGTAATAGGGCACGTTGCCGCGGACGAAGTCGCCGAACGACTCCGACCAGGCCACCGCCAGCTTGCCCGACTGCCGGAACTCGAGCACGGCGTCGCGTAGCTCCTGGACCTTGGCCAGCCCGATCCTGGACCCGCCGACCTTGACCACGAGCGCGCGCACGCGGTCATCGGACGCCGCCCGCTTGAGCCCGTCGAGCAGGTCCGGCAGGCGCGTGCGGCGTATCGTGAGGAGCGCTGCCACCGGGTCCTGGGGAGGTCCGTCGGCGATGCCGTCCGTCAGGTCAAGCTCAAGAATGAGCGGCCCGATCCTGCGCTGCCGCATCCGCACGATCTGCCCGGCAAGCCTCGCGTCTGCCATGCCGTCAGCTTACGCGGACGAGAAGATCATCTTTAGCTATCCGAACGTAGGGGGGTGACCGCGCATCGCTCACATTGCGGCCATGGTGGTGGTCGACGTCGCCAACGTGATGGGCGCCAGGGCCGACGGCTGGTGGCGCGACCGCGCGGGCGCCGCGCGGCGGCTCTGCCTGGAGGTCAAGGCGCTGACGGGCCGAACCGACGGGTCGGTCCCCGACGTCGCCGCCTGGGTGCTGGTCCTCGAGGGGCAGGCCAGGGAGGCGGTGGCGCTGCTGGCCGACGAGCTCAACGAACTGGACGAGGGACTCGACGAGCGGGCGGAGGGCGAGCCCGGGCTGGTGCGTCTGGTGTCCGCGCCCGGGTCGGGCGACGACGCGATCGTCAGCGTGGTCGCCGACGCCGCCGCCCGTTCGGAAACGTGCCTGGTGGTGACCGCGGACCGGGAGCTGCGGCGGCGCTGCGAGGAGCTGAACGCCTCGGTTGTCGGCCCCGGGTGGCTTCTGCGGCTTCTGTAATCAGGTAACGTGGAGATTACGGTCCCCTCACCGCTGCGTCGCCACGATGTGGTCAACTGTCCGCTCTCATCGACCGGAATCTTGATGCCCATGTACGTGATTTTGGTAGTCATCGTCGTCGTCGTCCTACTCGTCGCCGGGCTGCTCGTCCTGGCCGACCGCGCCACGCAGGTCGTCCGGAGAGCCAGGAAACGCCGCGACGCCGCCGAGCGGCTGGCCGCGGCGGCCGCCCGGGCCGATGACAAGCAGCGCGCCCGCACCGCCGCCGCCGAGGCCAGCGCGGCGCTGACCACGGTGATGCCGGCCATCGTGGTCGAGGAGCGCGAGCCCCGCCACGTCGTTTAGAGGCGCTCGGGGGTGAACCACACCACCGACAGCGGCGGCACCACGATCGTCGCCGAGGCGGGACGGCCGTGCCAGGGCATCGGGATCGCCTCGACGGCCCCCAGGTTGCCCATCCCGCTGCCGCCGTAGCTGGTCGCGTCGGTGTTGAGCACCTCGAGCCAGCGGCCCGCCAGCGGCAGCCCGACCCGGTAGTTCTCGTGCGGCATGGCCGAGAAGTTGGCCACGCAGGCGAGCACCGGGACACCGTGCTCCTGCGCGCCGAACCGCAGGAACGACAGCACGTTGCCGTGCGCGTCGTTGGAGTCGATCCAGCCGAAGCCGTCGGGGATGTAGTCCTGTGACCATAGCGCGGGCGATTCGCGGTAGAGCACGTTGAGGTCGCGGACCAGGCGCTGCACGCCGGCGTGGTACCCGTACTGGAGCACGTACCACTGGAGGCCGGCCTGCTCCGACCACTCGTCGCCCTGGCCGAACTCGCCGCCCATGAACAGCAGCTGCTTGCCCGGGTGGGCCCACATGTAACCGAACAGCGCCCGCAGCCCGGCGAACTGCCGCCACTCGTCGCCCGGCATCTTCCGCAGCAGCGAGCGCTTGCCGTGCACGACCTCGTCGTGCGAGAGCGGCAGGATGTAGTTCTCCGAGAACGCGTACACCATCGAGAACGTCAGCTCGTTGTGGTGGTACTGCCGGTGGATCGGGTCGTGCTCCATGTAGCGGAGCGTGTCGTTCATCCAGCCCATGTTCCACTTGAAGCCGAACCCGAGGCCGCCCAGGTGCACCGGCCGAGAGACGCCCGGCCAGGCGGTGGACTCCTCGGCGATCATCATGATGCCGGGCACCCGCTTGTAGCAGGTGGCGTTGACCTCCTGCAGGAACGAGATCGCGTCGAGGTTCTCCCGCCCGCCGAGCCGGTTGGGCGCCCACTCGCCGTCGCGCCGCGAGTAGTCGAGGTAGAGCATCGACGCGACCGCGTCGACCCGGAGACCGTCGATGTGGAACTCCTCGAGCCAGTAGATCGCGTTGGCGACGAGGAAGTTCCTGACCTCAGAGCGGCCGTAGTTGAAGACGAGCGTGCCCCAGTCCGGGTGCGCGCCGAGCCGCGGGTCGGAGTGCTCGTAGAGCGCGGTCCCGTCGAACTCGGCCAGCGCCCAGGAGTCGCGCGGGAAGTGCGCGGGCACCCAGTCGATGACGACCCCGATGCCCGCCTGGTGCAGGGTGTCGACCAGGTACCTGAAGTCGTCGGGCGAGCCGAACCTAGCCGACGGCGCGTAGTACGAGGTGACCTGGTATCCCCACGAACCGCCGAACGGGTGCTCGGCCACCGGCAGGAACTCGACGTGGGTGAACCCGAGGTCGGTGACGTAGGCGGCCAGCTCGACCGCGAGCTGCCGGTAAGACAGGCCGGGCCGCCACGAGCCGAGGTGCACCTCGTAGACCGACATCGGGCTGGTCAGCGGCTGCCGGACCGCGCGCTCGGTCAGCCATTCGCCGTCGTGCCACTTGTGCGCGGACTGGTACACGACGGAGCCGGTGGCGGGCGGCGTCTCGGCGTACGTCGCCATCGGGTCGGCCTTGTCCCGCCACACGCCGTCGGGCCCGCAGATCGAGTACTTGTAGGTGCTGCCGGGGGCGACGCCGGGCACGAACAGCTCCCACACCCCGGCCCCGCCGAGCGAGCGCATCGGGTGCGCGCGCCCGTCCCAGAAGTTGAAGTCGCCGACGAGCCTGACGCCGCGCGCGTTCGGCGCCCAGACCGCGAACGCGGTGCCGGTCTCGGACGGCCGCGCGCCGAGCGCGCGCCAGAGCTGCTCGTGCCTGCCCTCGCCGATCAGGTGCAGGTCGATCTCGCCGAGCGTGGGCAGGTGCCGGTAGGGGTCGTCCTGCAACTGGGGCTCGGCGTTCACGTATCGAACTTCAAGTTCGTAATCTCGAACGGGCCCGGCCGACTCTGGCACCGTCACCTCGAAGACACCCTGGTGTCGGTGCGGCATCGGGTAGCGGCTGCCGTCCGGTAGCACGGCCGTGACTTCGGTGGCAAGCGGGCGCAGGGCGCGGATCGTCACGCCGGCCGGGCCAGCATGGGCGCCAAGAACGGAGTGCGGGTCATGGTGGTGACCGGCGACGATCCGTTCGATCTCGCCGAGCGAGATCATCTCATTCTTCGATAGCACTTAGAACTCTGCCAGTGAATCAAGTGGGATGGACAGCCAGGACGGTCGGTGCCTGGCCTCGTAGAGCACTTCGTAGACGGCCTTGTCCAGCTGCAGCGCGCGCAGCAGAACCCGGTTGGCGGCCGGGTCGAGCCCGCCGCCCTCGGCGTAGCCGGCGCAGAACGCGCCGGTGTTCCTGCGGACCCAGTCGCGCGCGACGTCGCTTCGCGCGGCCTGGTCGGGATGGCCGATGAGCTGGTGGCGGGCGGCGTAGTCGAACGAGCGGAGCATCCCGGCGACGTCCCGCAGCGCCGAGGAGCGGGCGCGGCGCTGCGCCAGCGGGGTGGCGGGCTCGCCTTCGAAGTCGAGGACGACCCAGCCGGTCTCGGTCCGCAGCACCTGGCCCAGGTGATAGTCGCCGTGCACCCGCTGCACCGGGAACGGGCCCTTGAGCTTGGCGAACTCGGCGTAGGCGTCGCCGATCATGTCGGCGTGCTTGGCGAGCTCAGGTACCGCGGCGGAGGCGAGGTCGAGCTTGCGGAACATCCGCTCGGTGAGCTCGCTGACCGCGGCCGCGCCCAGCTCGTCGGTGCCGAACGCGGCCGCCAGGTCCGTGTGGATCTGCGCGGTGGCGATGCCGAGGCGCCGCGACTCGCCGGCGAAGTCGCCGCCGACGTCGGCCGCCCGCATGTCGGTGCTCGCGTACAGGTCCCGCACGCTGGTCGCGGCCAGCGACCAGCCGTCGCTGGCCAGCCGCAGGTACCTCGACAGGATCGCCAGGTGCGTGGGCACGCCCTCCAGCCTGGTCTCGATCCAGCCGAGGGGCTCGGCCACCTGCGCCGAGCCGAGGCGATGGAGCGCGGTGGTGACCTCGAGGTCCGGGTTGGGGCCGGGGGAGAGCCTGCGGAAGACCTTGAGAATCGACTCCTCCCCGAAGACCAGGCTGGTGTTGGACTGCTCGCCGGTGAGGACGAGGCTGTCGAGCCCGGTCTCGAATTCCGCGCCCTCGATCTTGTGCATCCGGAGCGTGCCGACGCTCGCGTCAGTCCCGATGGCGGCCAGGATCGGCTTGGTCAGGTCGGCGTCGTGCAGCGCGTCGTACGCGATTTTCCCGCTGTGCAGGCCGCCCCCGGCTAGGGCGTCCCCGATCGGGCCGATCCTGGCGTACTCGAGCCGCTCGGGCAGCTTGCGCCGCAGCCCGACGAGGATCTGGTAGTAGTCCACCGCCGTGCCGTGCGAGACGGCGATGATCAGATGGCGAAGCTCAGGATCGCCGGCCGCGAGCTTGGTGTCCGAGACGATGGCCAGATCGCGCAGCCCCTGCCCCTTGCCCGCGAACCAGCGCTGGTGGCCTAGCCATGGTGCTAGTGCGTCCTCGATCGCCATCGGCCTCGCGCTCTCCTCCGGGTGATGACAAATTAGAACACATGCGACGCATCGGTCATCATCGCGCGTCGCGGGTCATCGGTCATGATCCTCCCTCGCGAGCGGGAGCTGAAACCAGTAGAAGCCGTGACCGGGCAGAGTCAGCAGGTACGGAAGCTCACCGATCGGCGGGAAAGTCACGCCGCCCATGCACTCCACCGGCGTGACTCCGATGAACCTGCGCAGGTCAAGCTCCACTGGCTGCGGGAACCGGGACAAGTTGTTGACGCAGAGCACGCGGTCGTTCGCGTCGTGCTCTTGGCTGGTGCTCGTCGCGTCATATTCCCTGACAAAGGCGAGCACGCTCGGATTGGACGAGTTGAGCTCGTCGTACGCGCCCAGGCCGAAGACCGGGTGCTGCTTCCTGATCTCGATCATCCGCCGGGTCCAGTGCAGCAGCGACTGCGGGTGCCGCTGCTGGGCCTCCACGTTGAGCGACTGGTAGCCGTAGATCGGGTCCATGACCGGCGGCAGGTAGAGCCGCTGCGGGTCGCTGCTCGAGAACCCGCCGTTGCGGTCCGGGGTCCACTGCATCGGGGTGCGCACGCCGTCGCGGTCGCCCAGCCAGATGTTGTCGCCCATGCCGATCTCGTCGCCGTAGTACAGAACGGGCGAGCCCGGCAGCGACAGCAGCAGCGCGGTGAACAGCTCGAGCTGGTTGCGATCGTTGTCAAGGAGCGGTGCGAGCCGCCGTCTGATCCCGATGTTGGCCTTCATCCGGGGATCCTTGGCGTACTCCTTGTACATGTAGTCGCGCTCTTCGTCGGTCACCATCTCGAGCGTCAGCTCGTCGTGGTTGCGCAGGAAGATGCCCCACTGGC
>Ga0335072_10004046_pt1 | contig 21893 bp, 27 predicted proteins | sample Lox_Sample_21_FD_206725 | JGI IMG/M metagenome (GOLD analysis project Ga0335072, IMG submission 206725) | Soil microbial communities from Loxahatchee National Wildlife Refuge, Florida, United States - Lox_Sample_2.1 | ecosystem: Environmental > Terrestrial > Soil > Wetlands | place: USA...
ATCAGCTCTTCGGTAGGATTCAGGGTCTCATTCCTGACAGACGACGTACACGCGATCATACCAGCTTCTTAGCGAGGATTTCATGGAACTTCAAGAAGACCAGAGTCAATCATCTTGTTGGCGAGCCGGAAAGCTTGAAGCGTACTGTGCAGCTGTTGGTACAAGTACTATGCACGGCAAGACAATTTCAAGCGTACAGGTTAGTCTTTCGTCGATGTTACTACACTTTTGCATCAGCTAATGAGGCACCCGCAGAGACCATGTAGGGAAACCTGAAGAGCAGAAGAAACAGGAAACAGCCCGTCGACAATTCCTGCGCGCCGAAAACATCATAGTCGAATGGCAGCAAGCGAAAGAGAAACTTCCATCTCTGCAGGAAGCCTCAGAACGCGACGATCAATTGCAGATCCAGGCAGGCTCTGCGCCCGCTGACGCAGAGAAGCCTTTAATGTCAGAAGAGACAAGGTCACTGATCAAGGTACAGGGGAACACACTAGCAGTCATCGAAGCTGCGACGGTTGGTGTAGCCAAATCTGAATCTGAAAAGAGAGCTCTTGTCCTTCAAAACACGAGGAACTGGCTAGAACAGCTACTCGATGAATGGACCGTGCTGGCACAGGAGCAAGAAATAGCCCAACCAAGCGATGAAAAGGGTTCACGCCGGAAGGCGTCAGACCATTATTTGGTACCTCCGGCAAAGACTAGAGAGATGGATGAGACCACTGACGGCTCTCAATCTCCTTCATCTGAACGTGCCTCGACTCGATACGTGGCCCGCGGCGGAGAGAAAACTGATGTGAACATGGGTCAGTTCACCCATAGACGAAAGCCTAGTGTTAAACGAAGTCATGGAGAACCTACACGAACGAGAAACCACGATGTCCCGCAACAGCCAGAAGATTCAAACGGCAGATTTCAGCAGCGAGACGGAGCGGATGAAGAGGCTCAGAAAGCCGCATCTGATGCTATGCGTGCCTTCCGGTCTATGAAGAATGGGCAATCTCAGGCATTTCCGGCACCTCCACCTCAATCATCCCCCCATCCTGCCACTCCGCGTCCTAATATCAATACGCCACCTACCGGAGCTCCGCCACAACATCATAGAAATTACGAACATTTTCAGAACATACCGCAACCTAGCTTTCCAGGCATATCCAAGGCAGCAAGCACTTACACAGCAGCGGGTTTCTCCCCCCGTACCCCTGGTGGTGACGAGCCGATGGCACAGAGGACTTCAGTATATACACATCACGGCCCACGTCGCGAATCATACTTTCCAAAAGATGACACGCCTGACTCGCCAACCATGGCCAGGCCTGAGCCTGCCACAAGTCCTCTCGGAAAAAGTCAATCATCGACTGGCCTTAATGATGCCACTGACCGTCCTCCGAAACCAGAACTCAACCGTCTCTCAGCCCGCTATGCCTATAGTGGCGGTGAAAAGACTTATGTTAGTGGCGTTGGCCGATCTTCGAGTGTGAGGAGTTCCCCAGTCGAACGAGAATGGATAGGGCATAAAAACGACAGTGTCCGCAAACCCCATTTCTATCACGACTCATCCGCGAGGCATCGAAGCGCTAGTCCAAATCTTAGAGATATAGCCGGCGTTGTAGTGCTCTCTTCGTCAGAGAGTGAATCTAGTTCTGATACCAAACCGGAGAATTTTGCCTCGAGACCAAAAGCCAAACTTGGTACTCGACGGGAGAAATCAGGAACTGGTACTTTCGCTTTCCGCAATGCTACTTTGGACGGTATAGCGCTGAACGATCAGTTCCCTTCCCCTAGTCCACAGGACGAATATACTGCACGATACGAATACCCTCCGCCCCCGCCTCGCTCTAATCCCCGATATTTCCCGGAACCGCAACAATATCATAGAAATGGTAACCCAAGACATGTCAGTCCTGGGGAAACCCAGGCGCACGCAAACATCTTTAGTGGTGTGCACGAACCAAGCGGTCATCCCTATCCGCAGCCCAGATATCAAAGCGTAGGCCAAGAAGGCATTAACACGACATTTTCAGCCGCTGATTGGGATAGCAAATTCAATAGCAGCGGCGAGCATTTCCGATCTACCCAAGGCCGTGAAAAAAAGTCACCGTCACGAACCTCCCGTACACGAGCACGATCTGTTGGCAAAGGCCGTATGAGCGGTAATTCAGAGCACATCGTTTTAACACGCGATAGTGATGCGCCACAAGCTCCTGATGCCCCCAATCCAAACGGCAGTGATCAAGCTAGCATGCCCACAGCACAAGCCTTCCAACCAAGGAAATTTTCAGCTGAGGAATGGGCTGCAAAGTTTAAAGACCAAACGTGGGTAGTACCTGGTACTGAAATGAGCGGTAGTCAAGCGAAGACTCCAAAACGACCCCAACCAGGGAAATTCTCAGCTGAGGAATGAGCTGCAAAGTTGGGAGACCAAATGTGAGCAGTACTTAGTACCGAAATGAGCGGTGGTCGAGCGAAGACTCCAAAACGACCTTCGAAATCCAACTAGTGCGAGAAGACCAATAACCTCAACCAAAATCAACACCAATGCCTCCCTACGAAAGCCAGTGTATGCATCCTAACAATCGACGCTTGATGCCAACAAAATACCGTATGCCCCAAGAGTTTTGGAATATAGCAGCGACGACGACAGCAATGTCGATGATTTCTCTGTTGTATCTCAGTGTCTCAGAGATCGTGGGAGCATAAAAAGTAAGTTCATAGATGGGAATCCCTTCAGCGTAGCGGGCTACGAGAGGGTGCGATAACTCAGCGGATGCCTGATGCAGCAGGATTCTGCCCGGCGTTCTGCGGAATGATGCCAGATCGGACCCTCACCACGGTGAGACATTTCTCCTTTAGCCCAGTCAGGCTCTCAGCTGGACAAGGTCCCACGCTGACCTCTGTTGGTATCCACTACGGCCCATTAGAACGCACTGCCGCTGCTTTCTTTGGCTCAAAATGATCAGGGGCTGACGTGGCTTGGATGAGCAGGTGACGCCGACCACGTTGGTAGCTATCTTGAGCCTGCCCCAGTGAACCTGCTTCGCCGTCTCAAAGCGGGGCCTGGGCTGAGCATGCGGAATTTTCCCTAATTGGTTTTGTTGCAGTGCCAATATGCGCCGGTCCAAACCTTGCCCCGGAGACAAACCCCGCCATGGTAGAGATCGGCAAAGAACGACGCAGTGCTGAAGTAGGTGGTCAACGCGCTGGCGCGGCGTCGTCGTGGAACACGTTGGAGGGAGGTGTACGGGATTCGTTCAGGAGGCTTGGAAAGCTAGAAAATTAGGCAACGTCATCAGCGTCATCCTTCGTCATCACCGAGGGGAGACCCATAGTCAGGCAGTTGACGAGAAAGTGCTGCCGAGACCTCGAGCGAATAACAGCCAGTAGCCGCGTGGAGGCATTCTTCTAACTGGCTTCGTCGTATCTTTCTGTGGGGCCGCGGGCCTGCAGGGAAGGATCGGGGGAAATTGGAGCTCGACAGAGGCCTGAGGCACGAAACATCGCTAAAATGAAGAGGGAGGAGAAAGGATGGAGAGAGCTGATGGATGAACGGCTTTATACCTGCCAGAGGATCGGGCGAGCAGATGGGAGCGCGCCCCGACGCCATACCAAACGCGACGGGCGGTGAGGGTGGTCACGGGGCCGCTACACCAGGATGTGACAACTCACAACGTACTCAGATGCCCAATGCTACGTGATCTTTAATGGTGAGCAATTGTAAAGCTCGTACAGCTCATAGCTAAATTGCAGGCCTTTAAGATGCATGCCCGCGAAAGAGACACACATCTCCGAGATATACGCCTCTGAGATGCACGCCGATGACACGTACACCCCTGGGATACACGCCCCTGAGATGCACATCTCTGAGATGCACGCCTGTGAGATGTATGTCAGCGAGAGATGTATGCCTGCGGGAGAAGCATCCCTGCTCCAGATACGTGTATCTCGTGGGTATTTATCTATACACCTAACAGAGAGTTGATCGAGGCACATTCCCAGAGCGTGTATAACGAAAGTTATGTAGTTATAAGCTCTACGAGCTTTTTGCAATTGTTCATTACTAAAGACCACGTAGTGTTGGTGGTTGGGGAGATTTTTCATTTTACGCTAGACTGCGGTTTGTCCACCCAAGTTCCGAGGCAGCCGAGACCGAAAGTATCATCAAGTCATCAAAATCGGCCTTGGATTTGCTGCTATGTGGCTCTGGTCAAGATATAGTATAGCTCTCAAATCCTGCTTTCTATTGCGACCACGATGACGGATTCTTGTCCCCGCAAAAGGCAGCGGGTTATCAGAGCCTGTATACCCTGCCGACAAATGAAAAAGAAATGCAATGGCGAAAGGCCGTGCTCAACCTGTGTACGCTTCCAACACGACTGCCAATACCAGAAGCAGAAGGTACCAAGTCGTAGAGACGTCGTCTGGAGCGGTGGTGATGCATCAGTTGGTAGTATTACCGCGAACGAGGCAACGACCAGAGCAACCAAAAATAGCCCTAGGGAAACCGAGAGCATGGACCAAAGCATTTTGGATCCTGAGAAAGGTCGTTACTTTGATGCCAGCTCGGCAATTGCCTTTCCTAGGCTAATTGGGATTCAATTTGGTGCGGACAAAGCCCCACGATTGCATTCGTTCGCTTGGAATCTCGGTATCAGAACCGAGCCTTTGCCGAATACTCTCGACATAACACGGTTCATTTCCTTGGATGATGTTCATATCTACTCCAATAACTACTTCATGGTGGTCCACCCAGCTTTCGATTTTCTGGACCAACAAGAATTCGTACGCCGTGCTTCATTACGGTGGAAAGGGAGCACCACTGAGGACACACTAAACTTCGATGCAGTAATATGCGGCGTCGTTGCACTGGGCTATTTTGTCTCCCGGAAGATTGATAATGGCATCGAGGCGGCTGTCACAAGTTTCGCGAAAGACAGATTGGAGAGTGTTGCACTTGTGATGCCTCCCACTGTCGACCTGATTGCGGCATGGATTCTGCGTGCGATCTATCTCCGTGCGACGTCACGCCCTCACGCGTCATGGATGGCCAGTAACATTGTGATGCATCTGATCGAAGCATCAGGCATTCAGCGTGATATTTCTTCGGTTGCTCTCATCTACCCATCCTCAAAAGGCACAAACCTTGACCAAGCGCAATCCCTGTACCGACGAAGAGTCTTTTGGATCGGTAGAGCAATCAACGCGATATTTTCTTACGAGTACTCGCGTCCGAGAATCATCATCAACAAGATCAGCTGTGCTAGGGTTGATACTATTGTCAACAGCGCGACAAGAGACCTTCTTCAACTTGCAGACCTGATCCCCGAGAATTCCCAAACATGCGGCGAAGCGGTAGATATCGCCCGAACGAAATCCATGCTAGAATCGCTCAGCGTTTTCACCACGACTGAAACTCCAGTGTCGCTCTTTTGTGCAGACCTCGCATTCGCCGCGTACCGTCATCTTAGGTCCATGCGCAACTTCGTCACATCCATAACCTCATTTGCCGACCCAACAATATCACATCTTTTATCAATTGGCTCGGAGGCTCTAAAGGCAATACACGGTCAATTATCGAAAGCATCACCACCATCTCCTCACTCAACAGATGTTTCGTCCGTAACCCCGTGGTGGTCCCTCGTCTCCATTCCCTTCCACTTCATCCTTATCCTCCTCTCCATCGACACACCGGAGTCACTTTCTCAAGTCTCACGTGCCCTCCATACCCTTCAAGTTGTCGCTGCGGTATTTGATACGCATCTCACACGCGAAGCAGTGCAGAATGCCACCATGTTGATTCGCTTGGCGCAAAGTCGGAAGGAGCGCGACGTCAAGGCCTTGAGAGAGGCACTGAGTGAGATTTCTGGGACCCACGAGACTAGCTTGATTGGGCTGAGGCCATCGGGCGGAGATGCGGTCGTAGGGCCGGAGCGGATTGAGATTGATGGCTTGAACGGTAGCACGAGCGTTCAGCAGCAGCAACAACAACAGCAACAGGGTGGAAAAGGAGTCGCGGAGAGTTTCAATTTCGGAACGGACTTGAGTGGACTTTGCACTGGAAACTTGGAGGGCCTGACAATTCCAGATAGCCTGGCTATGGACTGGGATGCTATCTTTGAGAACCCGGATTGGATATGACTCGCCCAAGCCAGGGACACGAGACAGTTTATCACGGGCTTCAATCATGTCAGTCGACAGTGCATATGGTGTTGTATGCTCTCAATTCGTTCTCAATCTCAATGGTAGATAGCCTCTGCAGCATGCCCAACAATCTACCTATTGCTGATGTCTTCTGATGGGAATCCCGATGCTTTTACGTCCGTTGTCTGTTCTCGCGACAAGATTTGTCGGCATAGGAAGAGGGAAAGCTATGACTCAAGAATCGTTAGGAATGCACATTGCCCTCCGGTGGCGGGCTAGTAGCACAACTACAAAATCCTATTCCCATTTCATGAGACTAGTGGGAAAGTGGCATACGAGATCCACGAAGGAGAGGAGGTCCGTTACTGTCGGACAAGTACCAAGATCGGAAGAAGTCTCCATACTAGTCGAAGCCCTCAAATCGAAACTCGAGCTGGAAGATATTGACAAAGCGCCTTGTTGCCTCCCTCAAGAACCTACCGCCTCTCACGAGAACGGTTGCCTTCTACACACGCCTGCTACGTACCGCCGCCTCCAAGATTTCGTAACCTGCTCGAAGAAATACCCGGGATACTCTGCCGTGGGCTGCTTTACCATACCCCATTCCCTTTGCGACTTCTAGTCCATACGTCAGTAAGTCGACCAGATTGCGTATTGGTGTAAATATTTACGGTGGCGGAGGGTATATATACCACACACCCGGCAATAGAGCCTTGCGAAGAACGTTCTGTGCCAAAAGTCGGGGGCTGTTAAAGGCAGCGATAGAATCTTGTACGAGGGCGACAGGCAGTTCTACCTGAGGAGATGGGAGCTGATAGATCTCCATGCCATCATCTGAAACGGCTATCTAGCTTTGGGAACGCCGTGGTGCAGTCCATACCATTAGTGATGTAGTGGCAAGGTCGCAAGTGGACGTGTCCAGGCTGTTAGCCTTGCGCTTCTTGGCCACTCTTGTGTGCTTCTTTCGTCCAAAATGGGCTGTGAGCTGGGGGGAGAGGCCTGTGGCGAGTCCGGCCTTGAAAAAGGAAAGGAAAATTCGGCTTGAGGAAGGGACAAATCAGAGCAGCGAGCCTATTAAGAGATGGGATTAGGAGTGGGGACCATGTGAGACCGACGACGTCGGGCGGGCTGAATTCAAGAGGCTGAGTGCCCTGGCCGGTCAGGGGGGAGGGCAGAGAGCGGTGACAAAATAAGGTAGAGGGTCGTGGGCGAGGAGGGAAGGGTCGCAAAGCGGCGAGAGGCGCCATGATGCCAGATCGGGCGCACCGGCAACGAGGTTACGCACAACGGTCATTTCTGGGACAACAGCTGCCGCTCTCAGCACCCTTTGACTCTTTTTTTTTTTTTTTGACGACTCTTGCACCCATAGGCTACGTGACCGTGAGCCGCAGGTTCTTGGCTCGCACAGTCGAATGCCACGAAATCCGCTACTCTTCCCACCCTCTCTTTCACTACTTTTGCAGGCCCAAAATATCTCGAGCCCAAAATGGCCTTCCACGACTTACGCGCTGAGTCTGCCAAACACAGCTGCCTGTGCAGCATCATTATATGAACCTCTTCAACTACAAATATGGACGCCCTTCCCACTTTCTGCTTCCCTCTTCCCGACTGTACGTCAATCGGCCACATCTTCTCACACAACCTTCTCTCCAATTCCTGAGTCCACTCAAAGATCATCTTCCACCTTCACGCTTCTGGAACCATCTACAGATCGTCCCTCGGCTCTACATTGCCGTCCTCACTCTTTTGCCCTTTCGTCCTCACCTCCGCAGGCGGGTTGCCGTCGCTATAACCCCTCAAAGGTCACCCTCTCCTCTACTGTGCGGTCGCTCCCAACTTGTTTGGTTGAGATGCGAACATGCTTGTCCCGGATGACAAACCTATACATATCCAGACCGCTGAGCATTACCGTCAGTACCGTCAGCAATTGGCGAAGAGAGGTGCCACAAAGAAAAACCATACCATTTCTAATGACACAATTTCAGAAAGTCCCAAAATTTAGTATTCTCATTGCATGTCTGCTCTTCCTGGACCTGTCGTTTTGCTCGAAGGTGGTTCGTCTGCTTGTCTCGGGTGCGTTCTTCTGCTCGTCTCGGGTGCGTTCTTCTGCTTGGTGCAGCTGCTCTCTGAGCTTTTGTAGCTCAATGTCACATCCGGTGGTCATGGTACTCAGTCCAGATGGGGAGCTTCTAGAATACGAGAGAGGCGACAGTGATTGCTGCACTCCAGAAGCTCCGGACTAAATTAGCACCTTAAATGTCAGATATGCGAGTGAATTGCTTCACCTCATACGCAGGCCACATTTGCGTAGTGCAAGATTTTTGAGTAGACTGTTTGTCGCCCAACGCCTTTGCCGTCGACTGCTGGGATTCTTAACATTGTCTTCACACGAAGGAGTTATGGCTTTAATCCTGATCTTGATCAGGCGTGAGAGTGGAGTAAAGTCACGTGGGTACGCGCGATAAAAAAATGATGGAACAATGAACGATGACCTGCCGTTACACGGCACTTTTTCCAGATGTTTTACGGCAAGCCACAGCTATCTCGGGTGGGTCTCAGCACTGCATGCCAGCATCCCTCATATTTGACCCAGGGGAGTCGTGGTTGTCGTGGGGCTGCTGGTCTTCCGGCGCATCCGGCGCGGGTATGGCAGCAACGGCTAGTCGGGTCTCTGTCCCGCTCTGCTATAAAAGCCGTCCAAGGCAGCCCGGCGGCTCGAAGCACAGTCTTGCCGGCCGCAGTCGCTGCAGGCAGAACGGACGACGCAATGAATTCGACCAGGACAGCAATCGAGGAACATTGGCGGGCATCGGAAGACGGGGATACTGAAGCTGAACACGCCATCTACGCTGTGGACGCGATCCTCGACTATCCACAATCTGGTGAGCGTTTCCGAGGTCGCACGACGATTACTGCGCAACGTGGCGGGCACCCCGCCGAGCGACACTTCACGGTACTACGGATCTCAGGCGACGGCAATCTGTGGGTGAGCGAGTGCATCATCACCTACGACGGCGTGCCAACTTACTCAGTCTCCATCATGGAATTTGCTCGCGAGTTGGTAGTGCACGAGACGCAGTACTTCGCCAACACCTTCAGTGCACCTGCATGGCGGGCAGAACTCGCGGAGCCGATGCCGGGCAGGCATATCGAAAGGGCATGATCGCGTCCTTCGAGTCTGTCGGTGCGAGAAGTTCGCTCGGTCGCGTCAGACCCAGGCGGCGGCGGTGGTGGGGGTGGGGGTGGTGGTGGCGCTCCAGCGAGCCAGGCCTGTGTTTCAGGAGATAGGCCAGACGAGTCGGCTCTGCTGATCTTTGCAGATGGAGGAGATAAGCAGTTGTGCAGGCCATGAGCACGGGTTACCATCTCATTTGCCAACGACTTGAGAATACGTTCACATTGAGCAACAGTCACTAGGTGTATCACTTGTTAAAGAATCTCTTCCAGCGTGATTTGCACATTTGACGAATTTCTCAGATTTCTAGAACCGCAAGTCCTGATAAATCATCTCGATTTCTGCACCCCAGGCATCAATAACCTCCTCAACCCTTTCCAGCCAATCGTCCTCCGGTTTAAACGCAAAGAAGGCCGTGGCATATTCCCGGTAGCTAGGATATCATCATTGCGAAGTCTCAAACATGTACGAACTTTGGCAAGGGATCGGGCATCTCCACATCAACCTCATATGATAGAGTTCACGTCGTCTTCCTGTATTGTTCTGGGCTATGGCAGGTGACCGGGCCGACATCATCTAGGATCTGCTGCTTTTCAATTTTGATGTTAATTAGATGGACTACTTGGGAAGGACTCCGCTATGCTTCGCTGTCGAACTGGGACATTTAGGCAGCGCCAAAATGCTTCTCTCAAGGGACGCAGAAATACATGCCAGTGGCAGTATGCGCCGAAATCCTCTATTGACTGCCGCGGCGGCCGGCCGAGATAAGATGGTAACACTACTCCCCAGTAAGGGCGCCTACTTGAACTGTGACGATGAAGAGAGGCAAACTACGCTCGTCATTGCGGCAAAAGCGAGCCATCATTGAACGTTAGAGCTACTTTTTGCAAGATGGCGCTGCCGTAGATTCTCAGGACTATCTAGGGAAAAATTCACTGTTCCACGCTGCACGGAGGGATAGAACAGCAACTTTACTGCTACTTGGCGCTGGTAGTCTCAGCAGGAATCTGTCGGATCGGCGCGGCCGCACAGCATTATCCTATGCTGCAGAAGAAGGACATCTTAACATTCTTCAACGACTGACATCCGAGGATATCGAGATTGATGCCCACCGGGATTGCTCAGGGCAAACACCGCTCTCCTACGCCTCAGAAAATGACCACCTTGCCATCGCTTGACTCCTACTCCGCGACTTTCCTGAACAGATCTCCAAAACAGACGACTCAGGAAGGGCGCCACTCTCGTATGCTTCAGAGGCAGGCCACTTGGCACTCGTCGAACTTCTGACGGAAGGTGATCCCAGTAAGTGCGACTTTTCTGATGAGCAAGGCCGAGCACCACTCTCGTATGCAGCAGGGAACGGGCATTCCGACGTCGTGGAACATCTCCTGAACGACCATTATGCAAGCACCAACTCGCCAGACGCGAAGGGTCGAACACTGCTCTCATATAGCGCGGAAAGTGGATCTGTGGAGACAGTAGGACAGATTCTTGCAAATTAGGACACCGATTGGAACAATCCCGATGAGGATGGCAAATATCCATTGTATTATGCCGTAACGAGTGGAAACGACAAAGCAGCAACTATGCTTGTGGAGCAGATTCGAAGCGGTAAGTAGGTTTTGCTTGATTGGATATAGTGCTCGATAGGTGCAAGAATCACAGGCTCTATTGAGTCTATTCAGCGCCCGCTGCAGCTGCAGGATGTCCAATGGATACGAGAGCTCGGGTTATTTGAATCCAAATTCGAATTCGAAAACAGTTGGTGGTTTACCATCCTGGTTTACAACCAATATTCTTCAAAAGTACTTTCTGCTACCGAGTTTCAAAATTCGGGACGAAAGACAAGGTATATCTGAGGTACATGACCACTAAGTGATCGGAGCAGCTTATCCAGACAGTGACGGGCCTTACTTAACCCAGCCTTACGGTAATGACAGAGATAGTGACATTCCCTGATCTCATATCTTCTCTTTGACTTTTGTTTGACTGACCACATTATAAGCCCTCACGTAGTTGTGCTGCCTGTTCTCCAACCGCAGCTGCTCTCCCTCCGAGTGAGACAGAAGCTGACGACGCGACATTTCCTTCATTAGTCGCCTCGTATTGTCGTCCCCGCCCGATTTTCTAAGCCTGAACTTCTGGGGAGCTAGCGTGGAGGTCGACAAGAAGTCGTCAGAGGCGCGGCGAGCGGCCATGATGGTGAGGCATTTCCAATGCCTGTAGGGGAAGAAAGCGAAGCAGACCGCTCAGAAGGCCGTTCAAAAGGCAGAAGGAAGAAGAGAGGAGGGGAGAGGAGAGGGTGCAGGATTAGGCAGCGACCGACCAGGTTGGCCAGGCCGCGCGTCGACGTCCACATCGGAGTCCGACCATCGTCGAGGGAGATTCAGCTTGAGGAAGGGACGAATCAGAGCAGCGAGCCTGCCGGGAGGGAGGATCGCGAACGGGGACCATGTGAGATCGACGAAGTCACGCGGGGTGAATTCAGGAGGCTGCGCGACTCGGCCGGTCAGGGGGAAGGGCAGAGAGCGGCGACAAAGGAGAGGGTAGAATGGAGTGAGGGTCGTGGGCCGGGGGAAGGGGACCTTTATAATCGCAGCGGCAACGTTTCTGCGAAAGAAAGGTGGTTTAGGCTTGGCACACGGATTTCCCAGTCGAAATCTAAAAACAAGTCTGATTCGGTCAAGGCCCCCGGCAGCAGACCCCCGGTCGCCGATTCAAAGCTATGCCCGAAGCATGACAACAGCAAAACAATGCTCCAAAGACTATCATTACACAGCACTTTCTCAGTTATTGTTCTGTACAACTCTTCGGCGACGTGCTCTGCCACCCACCATTAAGATTCAGATTGAGGCCTAACATGATGAAATGACCCATAGCTCTTTGGGCCACTGCTGGTAACAAGGACAAAATGGAAGATACGGAAAATGTACGTCTACAGTTCATTCCCAATATCTACCCTTGGGGCAATCATATGCAACTAGCATACCCCCAGTCTCCCACTTCTGTGCACAGCGGACAAAACGGTCTTCAAATACTGAGCGGAATCTCAATCCATTAGTGTCCTCCCGAATCTCGTGAGCGCTCGCCATACCGATCCCAACCTCCTACTCCTCCACGCAAGGTACTTGGCACATTGGCGCAATCAACAATAAACCGCAAACATCACCTATCTGGACTCCCTGTCCCCGATGCAAAGAGACCAACGCTTGCTCAGCGAGCGGGAGACATCTCCGGCCAGAACGGAGTAGCACCTCCCTCCGACCGACCAGTCAATCAGGCTGTTGCAACAACAGCAGCAGCTGGTCCATTTCGCTTCAATGCCTCGGCCTCTGTGAGAGCCTCTCCTCCACGAGGGAGACCCAATACCTCATTCTCAGCAAGCGTGGGATCTGGCGTCAGACCTCAGAACTATACTTCCTTTACGCGAGCAAGGCCGGCCGCAGCCCTTGGACGGATACCACGTCAAGCAAGGCCAACTGCCAACAACAATGCCAATGAATCACAGACAATGACATTGAAAGCCTCTACAATAAGAACAGATACCACAGCAATCCCCAATGGAGTATCGACCGCAAGGTCTCTTGCGACTACAGGCAAACGCGAAGGATATGGACAAGCTCCCATGGCTAAGGGTAAGCCCATCGTTCCCTCGTTCTCGAAACCACACACTGCAACTACATTTAAACATCGCAACAACCTTGATATCCCCAGGAATGACGCTCGAGTCACATCATTTCGTTCCAAGCCCATCCCCGTTTCCCCTTTGCCCAAAAGTATCGGTGGCCTGCGGAATTCTTCCATCAACTCTGCTATGCAGAGTCTGAGCCTAGAAGCAATCTCGCCTTCAGGTCCCTCATTAGACACGGGAAGCCCTAGTAAACTACCCAGACCTGTCACTCCAGCACCGATGTTGTTTTCTGCTCCTCTTTCTATTTGCAAATCTCGTCAGAAATCTCCTTCCAAATTGAAACGTTTTCTAACCAGAGATACCAACACTACAGCTTGGGATCCTGATGACATGCTTGCCTCCGTGGAAAGGGTAATGAGTGAAGGCTTCGGGAAGCTGCAACAGAATACGCAGGAGTCTTCCAGCATGAAAGAGGTCCTAGAAATGTACAAAGCCAATTGTGGGTTTCATCCAAGTCTTCTCGGCCAGAGGTGGCGTAGAGGACACTATCGCTGATTGTCCCATCCCAGATCTTGAGTCAGAGAAGAGTCGCGCGGAGTTAACATCAGCGAATCAGATGCTTCGACTTGAGCTGGAAGGTGTTCGCGATCGACTGAATGCAAGCCTCAGCGAGACGTCAACCCAAAATGCTCTACATAAGCAAGAAGTCGAACACCTTCACCGCATCAATGAAGATTTAAGGTCACACATTTCCACAGCCACGTCTAATGCGACCAGTATGGAAAGTGCGATTGAAAGACTGCAGGATAGGATCACCGAGCTCGAATCTGAGAATAAGTCTCAGTCCATACAATATGCAGTCCTGAAAGAGCAGATGCACGCAGCTGTCACCAAAGTTAGCGAAGCAAAAGACAAGGTTCTCGAGGACCAGAAGAGAAGGGAAGAGGTGCTGCAAGCGAAGATCGACGAGCTTGAGCGTGAACGCAAGTGCGAGTCTGAGCGTTATGCCGCCATGGCGAAGGACAAAGATTCAGCCCTTAAGGAGGCAAACGAAACAAAAGAAAGGCTGTTCAGAGAAGAACTGGCTAGATCACAAGCTCTGCAAGCCAAGGTCGAGTTCCTTGAATCTGACAGCAAATCACAATCTGAGCATTACGCCGCCATGGCAAAGGATAGGGAGGCTGCAATCGCCACTGCAATCGAAGCCACCGAGAAACTCCGCAAAGAAGAGACCCTCAGGCGACAACTGCACAATACCATCCAAGAGCTCAAGGGCAACATCCGAGTATTCTGTAGAGTTCGTCCAGGACCGTCGTCAGACGGCTCACCCAGCGAGCAAGCTCAAATTACCTTTCCCGATGTGGAAAACTCGACGCAGATCGAGGTCAGAGGCCCAGATGAGAAAAACAGCCTCGGCAAAGACATCACGAAGACCCACCCTTTCGCATTCGACCGCGTCTTTTCACCAAGCTCAACCAATCAAGAAGTCTTTGATGAGATCAGCCAACTCATCCAAAGCGCTCTCGACGGCTACAATGTCTGTATCTTTGCCTATGGTCAGACAGGAGCCGGAAAAACCTACACAATGTCTGCTGAAGACGGCATGATTCCCAGAGCACTCCGCATGATCTATAACAACACTAAAGACCTCGAGGACCGCGGGTGGAGATACACCATGACTGGCAGTTTTGTCGAGGTATACAACGAGAACCTCAATGACTTGCTCGGCAAGTCTGAAGATATGGAAAAGAAAAAGCTCGAGATCAAACACGACATGCAGAATTCGGAGACTACCATCACAAACGTCACCACCGTGAATCTCGATTCGACCGATGAAGTCGAATCAATCCTAGCAAGAGCCATGGCAAAGCGCTCTGTCGCAGCAACACAAGCAAACGAGCGGTCTAGCAGATCGCACTCCGTTTTCATGCTAACAGTCGTTGGCCAGAATACCATCACAGGGGAGCATAGCAAGGGGACGCTCAACCTTGTCGATCTCGCCGGCAGCGAGCGACTGAACCAAAGTAAGGCGGAAGGGGCACGTTTGAAAGAGACGCAAAGCATCAACCGGAGCTTGAGCAGCCTTGGAGATGTTATTGGAGCGCTAGGTCAAGGGAAGGATGGCGGCCACGTGCCGTACAGGAACAGTAAGCTTACAAACCTGTTGCAGTTCTCATTGGGGGGAAACTCAAAGACTCTCATGTTCTGCATGGTCAGTCCATTAAAGGATCATCTATCAGAGTCTCTTACGACATTGAGATTTGCGGCGAAGGTGAATAGCACGCATATTGGACGTGCCAGTAAGGTATGATTGGATTTTGTTGTTTCGGCGTTCTGAGGGATCAGGGGGTGCCCATGAGAGGCCTGTTTGGTTGGATTGGATTGAGGCTTGGCTTAAGCGTTTGTAGTTTGGCCCACTTGCTGTGATGAAAAGCGGCATGTGCTTTGGTAGGAACCAAAACCAACCAGTTCACGAATCCAAATTGGCGATAATTCCATTGACCACTAAAACGTAAGCTGCCAAGTGTTATTGTTGCCGAACACTGAATCATAAAAGTGTACAGGATTTTCTCTAGCTGGACACTTGTGGGAACCATGCAAGGGGCGCTTGAAAGTTGTGTGGAGCAATTATCTAGCAGCGGTGGAGATGTTCTACTGTTCAAAGTCTTGGAGTCGTAGACCTCAATTACCAATCATCTTGTGGTTGGCATTTCCGGTTACGTGGTTCTCCTTATTCCCAGAGCTGCACCTGTAATAATTCCTCTTGGTAGCCTTAGGCAACAACCCGCCTGGCAATCGATTTCAAAGCAAGGAGAGGACAGATATATAATCGAACACCTATTCAAGCCTGCCGACTTTATCAACACATTCACATCGAAAATGGCCAAGCAGTTATCGCTCCACGTGACTATCCAAGTCGCTCCTCACAACGTCGACGCATTCCTTGAAGCCCTTCAGCCATGCTGGGCTGGATGTGTAGCGGAAGAAGAGAACCTTTTCTTCGACGTCTTTCAAGACCCTGAGACGCCCGGCCGCTTCCACTTTGTTGAACTGTGGTCTAAGGACAAAGAATGGTTCTTTGAAGTCCAATTCAAGAAACCCTACTACAAGCCGTACCTGGATACCACCGTCCCGATGTGGATTGCAGATCGTAAGTCGTGTGATGTGTATGTCAGTGTCTGAGGGGGTAGTGCTGACCCGGAATAGGGAAGATAGATTTCATGGAACGGCTGCCCGGGTGGAGTGCTTACTCTGAGAGGTATTTGGCAGAAGGAAAGAAGAAATGATTGGAGTGTGAAATGGGAGTAGACGGCCGGATGGTGGCAAAAGCTCCGCTAAGGCTCATTCTCCCCAAGAGTTTGTCGGTTCAGCGCCATTCGGCACTTCGACTCTCGGTGTCACTTTACGGATTGCATAAGAGTGTGTTACCGACAAGGATAGTCTAGGTCAATGGTAGTTGCATTGCACCCTCGACTGATATTTTCATGCTTCGTCGGGAACCAGAGTGCCAAAAGTGGAAGCCGTGCTTGTGACACAGCTATGCTGAGTGGTGGTTGACCTGCAAATTCCGCGTTCAGGGTCTATCTATCCCTTCCCGACGAGAATCCTTAGGTAGTCGTGCTGTTGACAGTCGCGGAGCAAAGGCAAGGAAATAATTGAGCAACCCCAAAAATTGGGACCCACGGAATGATCGTCTGCAAACTTGATGTGATGCTTAGATTCATAAAGCCCCTGTATGGCGTTAAGATTCTAAGCTTTAGGAAAACTTGGCAGGAAGCGACTTGTTCACGACGAGTTCAGGAGACGGCGGAGAAGTCTTGCCTACTTGTAAGCTGTCTTTTTTGTCAACGTTCAAGTTCGCGGCGCGGTGGTGCACTTCCCCATCTTGTATGACGACAAGGTTGCCATCTGCTAGAACGCAATTTGAGTCTGCCTCCGATACGAACCATGAAAACATGGATATGAAGTGGGATTGAAGTGGATCGAGGGAGTTCCTTCTCCGACCTTGAAGGATTCCCAACGGCACGGGGCCGTTAATAACATCGTACTAATCGACGACTTCTCCTAAGGGCTCGAAGCGTCTAAGCAGTTGGCCTCTGAGACAAGGATGAGCCCGGCGAGATACTAAACATGACCCAATTTTTAGATTCCGAGACCGCACATCGTGTTGCGAGGCTTTAGCAGCCCCGTAACCACCTCACCGCCTGCCGCGCCCGGTATGGCGTCGGAACTGACCTCATCTGCCAGCCCGGTGCTTCGCCAGCTATAAAGACGCGTTCGTCCCCCGCCACTTTTCCAACAACTCTCTGGCTTCCTTTTGTTCCCTTCTCTCTCACCTTCTTGCATCGCCCCCTCGTGCCTCAGGCCGCGCCGAGCTCCACCTACTCCTCTGCCAGGGCCCGGCAGCATCGTCTCGTCGACCCCTGGCAATGATGCCGATGAAGCGCCCGGCATTCCAGCAGGTTGTCGGCGACGTGGTCATGCGACGGCTTTAGGTCCAGGACCACTGCTATCCCTCCTTCAAGCCTCGTCCACCAATCCATCACACCTCCTGTCTCCCACCGTCGTCGATCAAGGCCGCGTCAGCACGCTGACTGGCTGCGTCACCACTGGTATCGCCACTACGTCGTCCTATTACCGATCTCCACCGCGTAGGACTCAGTCCAGTGGAGGGCGCGATGGGCCAATGGAGAAAATACCTTACCGTGGTGATATTTAGGTCCGGCCTCATACCGCGGTGCGCCAGGCTGGGTCCTGGGCCGTTGGGAATCCGCCGTACAATTCCAAGCTCTCGCGAGTTGGTAGTACACGAGACGCAGTACTTCACCAGCACCTTCAGTTGCACCTGCGTTGACGGGCAGCACTCGCGGAGCCGATACCGGGCAGCACATCGAAAGGGCATGATCGTGTCCTTCGAGCCCTGACGATCATCCTTGCTCCTTGCTTCTCGCTTCTTACTTCGCGCTACTTGCTTAGCGCGACTCAGGACCTGTTTTCTCTTCTGGTTGTTAGTGGCGTCTTCGCTGTTGGATGCCTTCCCCCGGGGACCTCCCCCGCATGCTCATAACGTTGCACTTGCACTGTGAAGTTGAAACGCTGTCCGCCTCTGTGGAGTGAAGCTTCGTCTTGCAATGCAGCTTGGTCAATGCAGAAATAGCCTCTTCTCCCACGAATTGATAGAAGAGAGGGGCTTGCCTTGACTCGAGCCCCGACCAAGACAGCTCGCACCCTCTCCAGTATCAGAGCCGATCTCGCCCTGATCCAAGACCTCCTATTTTCTACGCGAAAAGCTCTCTACGATCGTCGGCCTAGCCTCGAGGGATATCCCACTTTACCCTTTGCGGAAAAGCCGCGCGTCCCCGGACAGGATTGTCACCCGCAGCCCGTACTGAATTACCGGCCCTTCTAAACCCTTTTCAGGCAGTGCATCGCACCAATGATAGAGCTTTTGTCAGCGCAACAAGAGGTATGGAATAGCCATATACAGCACATATGTCAGGAGTGCGAATGCAGGATGTCCCATCCGCATCAGCATCCAGTATGCAATGGATTACATGCCATCTTTCACATTTCTACCAACGAAAAGCTTCTGGTAATCTGTCAACCTGAGCAGATGCTGAATTGCTTGTTCCTTTCTATCTAGAGGGTGAGATGTACACATCCTTATACTCTTTAGACGCCAAGCACCTAATTTACCACAATTAGGCTTCCATAGACCCCTGTAGCTTACCTGTAGGCATCTCTGAGATAGCCCTTCGTTGGTGTAGGCGACAAGCTACGCTATTTTAGCCTCATCCTCGGCTGACATGCAGCCATAGCTCCATGCTCTGGTTGAGCATCTGAAAGACCCCAACCTTATTGGCTGCAAATTTTTCTGAAGCCTCAAAATATAGTAATTATCAAGATATCAACAGATCATTTCCCCAACAAGACATCCACCCCGTCAAGTTTCCGTACTGGTCTCAGTTTGCATCTGTCAAACTCAGAAGGTGCTGAATTGCTTGTCCATTCTATCTAGGTAGTAGATGACTCCTTTAGTAGTCTACAAACCTGTGTGTCCCTGAGTCACTGTCTCTAGGCGTCTCTAGGCACACCTAGGCACCAGTCTGACAGCATCTCAATCCACAGGTCCTGCCCATCAAGGTCGCTCGCGCTAGGGAGCCATAGGAACGATTGTAGGACATCCTTTGTCTCTTCCCAGTCTCCAATACCCATTTGCCATGACAAGGCCCGAATCTGCGAAAGGAACCATGGACGCTCCGGAAGACCAATGGCTGCAATTGCTCCCATGACCAAGATCCAGAGAAGAATTCTAAATCTTGATTCGGTTGGACGATCGAGACCGGTCGCTATCCAATCCGCTTGCAGTTGCGCCGCGAGCGCTTCAAAGGGGCCCTCAACCGGAGGAAGAGGGAAAATGATAAGGAAACTATACACAATGACAGCGAGTCGACAACATTCATACAGAGGTTCATCGATAGCTGAATGACTGTCGACCAGTTCTTGTTTGGTTTGTAGAGACATCAAGCTGTGTTGGACAAAATTCCGTTGGTCAATGATTTCGGTAAAAGTCCTCGGCATCCATCTCCCTTGGACGTGGCTTTCCACAACTATCGTAAAGTCGCATACATGTTGTATGACTATGCATAATTGGTTCACTTCGACGGTTGTAGATGGTCCCCACACCTCCCAGAACCCTGATCCAAGTTTCCCAAGCGTGGACATGACCCATTCGCGTTCTTCATCACCCACAGCAAGTCGTCCATTGACTGCGAAATCGTTCGAATGGGCTACGAATGGAAATATAGGCTTTTGAAGGAAGCGGCAAGCACTCATCAGTCCACAGCTGTTCGTCATAGGATCAGAACAGTCCACAAGATAGAAAAGTCGGAAGATCATTAGAGAAATTCCAACTTACAAAGATATGACCTGCGCCATTCCTGTCGTCTTGAGCTTGTGCAGGCCGCCAAGGAGTCCGATTAGCTTGATCAGACCGTAGACATGTTCAGGAATGATCTCCATTTTACAGTAGATATGGAGAGATTGCAGTTCCTTTAAGAACGACTGCCGTGGGTATTTCTGTCCAGTCCGCAAACGAGCTTCTTTTCCGGAAAATCCGAGGGCGACGACTGCCCAGATATTCGAGTCCATCACGGCTCGATTTGGATCACGCATTTCGTAGCTTATGTGTCTAATGGCTCTTGTACCCACCTCGAGCTCAAATGCGGATCCCGGAGGAAGTCCTCGCAAGACGCGGGTGTGAATCATCTCGGCGAAGATGACGGAATAAAAGAGCGCCCGATTCGATTTCATCGGGGACATGATATTCATGGCCCATGATTTGCCATAGCTTTCGCCCGACGGCCCCACCGAGACCAATTTGGCGAGAATATCCGGAACTTGACGGTTGTTAGAGACTTGAGCGTGCTGCGATCGAAAAGCATCTTGTATTGGGAAAGGTAATGAGAGCAGAGCAAGTCTCACTTACTTATGCGCATACGTTCATCAATGAATTTCCTGGGAAGGTCTGATGGAAGGATAGAAAATGGATCATTTCCCCCTAGTGAGAGTGGAGTCCATGGGCTGTAGGTAGATCTGTTAAGCTCCCCGCGCTCTTGAGGATACCTTTCGGTTGACCGAAGGCCTCCACGGGTGAGAGCGAGTGAAGTGCTACTCGTAGATTGAGCAAAGCTGTCTGTAAGAGGTTGTCGTCGGGCTGCGGGTTGAGAGCGGATGAGTTCGTCGACATCATCCTCATCTTCTTCTTCTTCTTCTTCTTCTTCTTCTTCTTCTTCTTCGCTGTGAAGTTGACTTGAAAGGGTTTGGGGCCTTGTTGAAGCTAGGGTTGCAAATTGGCTGCGAGTGGCTCTGCTGCGCACTTCTTCCTCTGAACTGATTTGGAAAGGCAGCCATACGTCCTTCCGTTTCTTCAGAAATGCCCCCGCACGCTGGGCCTCCGACATCAGTAAGGGTGTTAGAGAAGAGTTCTTGCTCGATAGTGGAACTCCCTGGCGTGTCTGTTGGACAGGTCAACGTCGTAGTAGCCGCCAGCAGCTTCGGAATTGCCCGATCTACAGTGGAGGCATGCAATCTGCCCGTGATGGCAGAGTCTGAGCCCCAGCCTTTGGTAGGGAATAAGATACGACTACGCGTTGAAATGGGAGTTATGCATGGGGAAGGAGGGGAAGAACGAAGGGACAGCAGATAGCACGCATCTTGCCGCGCTTTCTCGGGATCATGACTGGTGCAGCAGGCCGGGCTGTGCACTTTCCGTATTAGGGATGTGAAGTTCTGCGCTAGTACCGAATTGCTGCAGCACCAAAACTATTGTGTCAGTGACTTGTGTCACGTAAGAGCTTCTAGACCTTCTAATGCATGTGCATCGGACGGCTTCGTTTGGAAGCTCTGCTATAGATAATGTTGTTGTTGTGGTGGTAGCTGTCGGCTTTCTCGCAAGTCGGCACAGCTCCCGATCAACTTCTTGCTCCCAAGTATTTATAACGCTGACTCGACCTCCTCACATCAGCTTATGGCTACTGCAATTCCAATCGTCATTGCGATTAGGAAGAATTTGCGTTGCTTGAGACTAAAAAATTCCGAACCATCCACTCTGCATAGACAATGAGTCGGGCTCGACTTTGGGCCTACGGAGATATTCAGAGGAAGGCGACTAAAATGGGTGCTTCTTGTCAGACAGTCTTACATCACCTCGGCATAATGTCGCTGATCTAGAGTAGACTCCACCTTTCCGGCTTCTCGCAAAGTTACGACTACGCTGAATACACTCCCAGACTTCGAGCATTGCAGTCAGATTTTGTCAGACTTAGGTCACGTGCACTAATCGCAAGCCGGGCTTGCGATTAGAATCTGGTGGTCAAGAAGATGCTGTATTGCTTGTCCTACTGTCCCCGGGCGTAGCAGGCGATTTATGTACACAGTACCTGTCCA
>Ga0335072_10004047_pt1 | contig 21893 bp, 15 predicted proteins | sample Lox_Sample_21_FD_206725 | JGI IMG/M metagenome (GOLD analysis project Ga0335072, IMG submission 206725) | Soil microbial communities from Loxahatchee National Wildlife Refuge, Florida, United States - Lox_Sample_2.1 | ecosystem: Environmental > Terrestrial > Soil > Wetlands | place: USA...
GCCGCCAGTGGCCGATGTGCCCTTGGTGATGCCTACATGCAGGTTTGTCGGTACGTCACCGTACTGGAAGTACGGGGAAATGATCCATGGACCCTTGGTGTAGGTGTAGATCACCGCGTGCATATAGCCGTTGTTCTGCACCGGCGTAGCTGCGGTTTCATAGCCGGTCTGCCCGAGGTTCCCCATCCCGTCGTAGACCAGGGTATTGGGTCCTTTTGTATAGGTGATCGAGCCCGAGAGCCACGAGTAGCGGTCGGAATAGTAACCGTCGTTCCAACTGATGGAGGCGGTCACATATTTACCCAGAGTCTGATTGATCTGGATGCCGCGATTGATGGCGTTCTCCTGGTTCCAAACGATGCCGCGCTCGATGTTGAAGTTCTGGTAGGTAAACGTGGACTCGGCGCCCATCAGCGTGGGAAGAGAGCCGATCAAAAACTGCGTGGTTTTTCCAACCGGCAGCTTCAGGAAGGCGACCGGAACGGGCCCGTAGAGACCGCTCACGGTATTTTGCGCGTTTTCAAACGGCACGCCGATCGTGGGCAGGGCATAAACGCCCGCCTGGACGAAGAACTGCACGGGTCCGTCCGCTTTTTGAATGAAGATCTGGCCGTTGGTTAGAGTAGCCTGCGCACTGGCGTCTCCGGGCACGTAATTGTTCTGGAACAGCGAGTAACCGGTTATGATGCCGTTGACGGACAGCGTGCCCAACGGTCCGGCATCAAAGGTCGCCGGGGGCAGCCACGTGAGCGGACCGGTGAGAACAAACGTGGAAAGCGGGGCAGGCGGGGTTGGAGCGGCCGCCGGTGCTGCGGCCGGGGCTGCTGGAGCCTGTGCTGCCGGAGCGGCCGCGGACGCCACTGCGGAGCTGGATGAAGAACCGGAAGTTTGGGCTCCAGCCACGAGCCCGGCTGCCATGGCCGCAATGGCCGTCATTTGCAGAATGCGGATCACTTTCAGATTCATCGGCACTTTCCCTCCAAATTGAAAACCGGTTGTAGGACTCGAAATGAATCAGCCAGCCCCAATGGGTGTATTTCGGTCGCGTCCACTTTGGCTATGTGATCTGCTGACCTTGTGGATTGAGCCCCTGCGGGCGCACACCCGATCCTGCGTGCCTCCCGGCCGCTCTTGGCAATCGCTTTGTGGTCAGTTAGGTTATGAGTCGGGTTAGACTGGCTAGCATTAGTAATGCAAACGAAGCATAAAAATAAAATGAGGAATGCGAAAAGATTTCGGATGCACCCGAGAGGGCAAAACTGAATCGATTTACCTCTAACCGGCAACTATCTTCTTTCCTGATTAGGTTTTAGGATGGCGCGCGCGGAGCAGGGGGCAAGACGAACACCGCGCGCATGAAAATGCAATGAAGAACCTGCTAGAATTCTGTTTCCGATTTCTGCGAGAGCCGAAGGGCAGAAAGAGAGTCTCCGCGGGTGGCGTGAGGCGAGGCTTGAACTGCGCAGACCGATTTTGGGCCGCGCGCGCTTTTCCATTGCGGGCACGAAGATTTTCCGGACCCCGTTTGAAAACAGCGAAGGCAGGTAAGCTGGTTGGCTCAGAGACTGATCCCTGTGCGCTCGGTTTTCTCCAGGCGCTCGCGCGGCTCGGGGACGCGCGTGCTGCTGTTCACGCTGGAGTGCGCGCTGGGCATCGTGTCGGTCATCCTGGTGGCAGCGGTGGCGCACTGGTCGGGCTGGCTGTGGCCCATCTCGGCGCTGCTGTTTCTGCTCATCGTGATTCCCACGGCGCTCCTGTGCGGGTTCTGGCAGGCAGTGATCGTTTCCTTTTCCGCAGTGGTGGTACAGGCGCTCTTTACTGAGCGGCAGACGCAGCTGGCCATGGCCTCGGACCCGGCCAATTCGGTCAAGGTTCTGGTATTTGTTCTGGTGGCGCTCACGGTGAGCCGGCTGTCGGCGCGCGTCACCGGCCACGCGCGCGAGGCTGAGGCGCGGGGCGGGCAGATGCACGATCTTTACGAGTTCACGCGGCGCACGCTGCAAATGAACCTGCACGTGGAGCCGGGGCAGGAGCTGGCCGAACTGGTGCACGAGATCTTCGCCCTGGAAGCGGTTGCAGTCTTCGACGCCGATCTGCACGAGGTGTATCAGGCAGGTTACTGGAGCCAGGATCCGTTGGAGCTGGCGCAGAACGTGTATTACTTCGAGACCTCCGACGATGACCCCGAGACCGGCGTCGGACGCCGCGTGGTGCGGCTGGGCGCGGTTCCGGTGGGCAGCCTGGTGGTGCGCGGCGAGACCAGCCCGCTGACCAACAACGCCATCGCCTCGCTGATCGCCATCACCTTTGACCGCTATCGCGCTTTCGCCAACGAGAGCCGCATCGAGACCGAGCGCCGCACCGAACAACTTCGCACCACGGTGCTCGACTCGCTGGCGCACGCGTACAAGACGCCGCTCACGGCCATCCGCGCCGCTTCCACGGGACTGGCGGAGATGGGAAGGCTTTCGGCGGGCCAGTCCGAGCTGGTGGCGCTCATCAACGAGCAGGCGCGCGCGCTGGGCGAGCTGACCACGCGCCTGCTCACCACGGCGCGGCTCGATGCCGGCGAGGTGACCATCCACGCGGAGCCCACGGCTGTGGGCGCCATCATCGAAGAGGTTCTGGCAAGTATGAGAGAACGGCTGGCGAGCATGAGGGTTTCCGTGATCCTGGATGACGAGAGCCTGATGCTCTGCTGCGACCGCCAGTTGATGATCATGCTGCTAACGCAGTACATTGACAACGCATGCAAGTACTCCATCTTCGGCACCACCATCACCATCCGGGTGATGTTCGCCAATACGGAGGCGATCTTCTCCGTGCACAGCTACGGGCCGGTCATCCCCATGGCCGACCGCGATCGCATCTTCGACCGCTACTACCGTTCCTCCAACAACTCCACGCGCGCACCGGGCACCGGCATCGGCCTTTCCGTGGCCAAGCGCGTAGCCATGATTCATGGGGGCTACGTGTGGGTGACCAGTGACGAGCAGGAAGGGACCACGTTTTTTGCGGCCATCCCTGCAGGAGCCGAGAAGGGAATTCCTCAATGAACCAACAGGCCATCCGCATCCTGGTGGTCGATGACGAGCTGGCGATCCGCAGAGCGCTGCGGCCGCCGCTGGTGGAGCTCGGCTTTCAGGTGGCCGAGGTTTCGCGCGGCGAAGAGGCGCTGCAGACGCTGCGCGCGGCGGCGCACGATGTGGTGCTGCTCGACGTCAACATGCCCGGCATCGGCGGCATTGAGACGCTGCGCCGCATCCGCGCGTTCGCGCCGCGCCTGCCGGTGCTGATGCTCACGGTGCGCGACCAGGAAGAGGACAAGGTGGAGGCGCTGGAGCTGGGCGCGGACGATTACGTTACCAAGCCCTTCAGCACGCGCGAGCTGATCGCCCGCATCCGCGCCGCGGTGCGCCGGGTGCGTGCTCCGGCGCGCGCGGAAGACGCACCCATCGAGATCGGCGAGATCCGCCTCGATCCGGTGAAGCGCTCGGTAACCAGGCGCGGCGAGGCCATCCGGCTTACGCGCAAGGAATTCGACATTCTCCATTGCCTGATGAGCCGGGCCGGCCGGGTGGTGACCTATGCCAAGCTGCTGACCGCGGTGTGGGGCGCCGATTGCCGCGAAGAGGTGGAGTACCTGCGCACCTTTGTCCGCCAGTTGCGCAAGAAGATCGAGGACGATCCCTCGAATCCGCTCTACCTGCTGACCGACGTGTATGTGGGTTACCGGTTTGCCGACGGGCAGATGTTCAAGGAAGCCGCGGCGGGCGAGCGGAGCGGCGATGCCGCAGGCGAAGACCGCGTAGAGGGGCCTGAAGGAACGATCCCCGACGACGAGCCGTGAAGGCGAGCTACTCGTCGTAGTGGAGCAGGCTGAAGACGTCGTATTCGGAAAAGCGCTCGCGGCCTTTGAGAAAGTCGAGCTCCACGGCGAAGGCGAGGCCGGCGATTTTGCCGCCGAGCTGCTTGACCAGCTTGACCGTGGCTTCCATGGTGCCGCCGGTGGCGAGGAGATCGTCCACGAGCACCACGCTCTGGCCCGGCGCGATGGCGTCCATGTGAATCTCGAGAGTGTCGGAGCCGTATTCGAGATCGTAGGTGACGCGCGCCACCGGGGCCGGTAATTTGCGCGGCTTGCGCACGGGCACGAAACCCGCGTTGAGCCGGTAGGCGAGCGCGGGACCGAAGATGAAGCCGCGGGCCTCGATGCCCAGCACCAGGTCAATGCCGCGGCCGATGTAATGCGCCGCCAGCGCGTCAATGAGCTGCGCGAAGCCGGTCTTGTCTTTGAGCAGCGTGGTGATGTCGTAAAAGAGGATGCCGGGCTTGGGAAAATCCGGCACGGTGCGGACCAGTTTCTTCAGATCTTCGACGTTGACAGGCTTCTTCACTTCCGGCATGCGGCGTTCAGCTCCTCAAAAAGACGGGAATGCAATCGCGAAGATTGTGCGGGAAGGGAACAGGCGGGATTCAGGTTCGTCTTCCCTATGAATTATAGAGGCTCACCAGACACCTTCAATGCGGAAGGAATCCAACCCCTCAGCCTCGCTCTCCACAAGCGTGTGCTCGATGACGCGATCGACGCGACTGCCGCGCGGGCCGCGCCTGAGGCTCAAGCGCAGTTCGTCAATGTCGGCGGCATCGCCGGCGGCCAGCACTTCCACGTGGCCGTCCTCGGTGTTGCGCACCCAGCCGCGCAGCTCGAGCTCGCCGGCCTCGCGCTGCACGAACCAGCGAAAGCCCACGCCCTGCACACGGCCCTGAATCAGAAAGTGGAGAACCATCGGCACCGACCTTCGCGAGTTTGGCCATGCCCAGTTTGGCAAAGATGGAGCCGGTTGCGCAATATGCGCGCGATGCCGACGGGCAAAACCCCGCCGCGCTACACTGGAAGGGAGCAATGGTCTTCGTTCTCGACAACTACGATTCGTTCACCTACAACCTGGTGCAGTACCTGGGCGAGCTGGGCGCGGAGGTGGAGGTGCGCCGCAACGACGAGGTGACGCCGGAAGAGGTGGAGCGCATGAAGCCGGAGCGCATTCTGCTGTCACCCGGTCCGTGCACGCCGCACGAAGCGGGCATTCTGGTGCCGCTTATCCGGCACATGGCGGGGAAAGCGCCGAAGCCAATCCCGATTCTGGGCGTGTGCCTGGGGCACCAGGCCATCGGTGAGGCCTTTGGCGGCAAGGTGGTGCGCGCGCAGACGCTGATGCACGGCAAGACCAGCGCGGTGAAGCACGACGGCAAGGGCGTGTTTGCGGGACTGCCTACGCCGCTTACCTGCACGCGCTACCACTCGCTGATTGTGGAAGAGGATTCTTTGCCGCGCGATCTGCTGGTGACGGCGACTACGCCGGAGGCGAATGGCGGGGGCGACGTGATTATGGGATTGCGCCATCGCAGCCTGCCCATCGAGGGCGTGCAGTTCCATCCTGAAAGCGTGCTTACCGACGGCGGACACGAGATGATCCGCAACTTTCTGGAAATGTAATCGGGATGCGTGTTCTGCCGGGATCGAGTGGTTGCCTGGGCGCGCGCATTGGCTGCGCGGTGGCAATGGCGGCCTTGAGCGCGCACGCCGCGCGGGCACAGACGGTGCCTGCAAGCGCGGCGCAACCGCAGGCGGCCAGTGCGCCCGCAAGCGCCGACTCACTCTCCACTGCGTCGGCGGTTTCCGCTGCTCCTCTCGCCATTATTCCCATCGACTCGAACGACCCCGGCGGAGCGGCCACCGTGACCGGCGCCCTGGAAGTGGCCGGCGGCAAGGCGATGATCGGAGCCGGCGGCAGTATCACCTCCGGCTCGGGCACCACGCAGGTGGTGCTTCCGCGCCGCGGCGTGTTGCGCGTGTGCGCTGCCACCACGGTGAAGCTGGCGGCCGACTCGAGCGTGCCGACCGGCGACAGACCGGGGGGCGACACGCCCGGCCTGCTGATGGCCATCGATCACGGCGCCATGGAGATGAGCTTTGCCACTACGCCGGCTGCTGGCCGCAACGCGGACATCGTGCTCACGCCCGATTTCCGCATTCTTATCGCAGGGCCGGGCTCGTCGGAGCTGAAGGTGCGGCTGGGCGAGGACGGCGACACCTGCGTGGACAATTCAGGCGCCAGCGCGCCCTACGTGGTGGTGACCAGCCTCTTCGATCCGGGCCTCTATCGCGTGCAGCCGGGGCAGCGCGTGATGTTCCAGCATGGCAGCCTGAACGAAGTGGTGGATTCAGAGAAAGAGCCGTGCGGCTGCCCGCCGCCGGCCAAGACAGAAAGCAACGAGTTTCCGCTGGCCCAGAGCGAGGGGCTTGCGCCGACGCCGGCCGCGGCTCCCGCGCCAAAGCAAGCGTCGAGCGGGAACGCGGCCACCGTGGCGCCGCTGGTTTATTCGAGCAAGACGCAGGCTGCGCCCATGGAGACCGCTCCTACGCAGGCTGCTTCCCCAGCCGCGCCCGCGGCAACCGCACCGGCGGCCGCGCCGGCAAAAGAGAAAAAGCCCGGGTTCTTCCGGCGCGTGGGCCGTTTCTTCAAGCGAATTTTCGGCGCGGAGTAATTGCCCTACGGATTCAGGCTGGCCACGCGGCAGGGAATGCGGCGCACGACGTCGCCGGGCCGGTCAAGCTGAAACATGAAGCTGCACTGCAGCGCGGCGTTTCCGGTGGTTGCGCCGCGATAGACATAGACGGTTTTCGTTCCCGGCTGGTAGATGAGCAGGGAGCTGGACTCGTCCACGCCGGTCAGCTGAAACTGCACGCCGCTTCCGCCGGAATCGTAGCTCGATGCCTTCGCTGTGCGCCCCGCGCCCAGCCAGAACCCGAGCGCAAGCACTCCTGCAAGCACAAGACCGTTCTTCAGCCAGATGAAAAATTTCTCCATGGCTCACTCCTGCCGACAGTTTCTCTCTGCATGGACGCGGAGGAGTCCGCTTCTGCTCGCGGAGTGTGGAGATTTTTGCGCAGGAGGCGGGGTTACATGCGGCGCGCGCGCTCGATGGCGCGCAAAACAGCCTGCGCCTTGTTAATCGACTCTTCGTACTCGCGCTCGGGGACGGAGTCGGCCACGATGCCGGCCCCGGCCTGCACGGAGCCCTTGCCGCCGACCGAAAGCATGGAGCGGATGGCGATGCAGGAGTCGAGGTTGCCGGAAAAATCGGCGTAGAGCACCGCGCCGCCGTAGGCGCCGCGCCGCGCGGGCTCGAGCTCCTCGATGATCTCCATGGCCCGCACCTTGGGCGCGCCGCTGAGGGTTCCGGCGGGAAAGCAGGCGCGCAGCGCATCGACGGCCGTGAGCTCGGGGCGCAGGCGGCCTTCGATGGAGCTGACGATGTGCATGACGTGCGAGTAGCGCTCGACGAACATGAGCTTGTCCACCTTCACGCTGCCGAAGCGGCTTACGCGGCCCACATCGTTGCGGCCCAGGTCGACAAGCATCACGTGCTCGGCGCGCTCCTTTTCGTCCTGCATCATCTCGGCGGCGAGCGCCTCGTCTTCCTTCTCCGTGGCGCCGCGCGGGCGCGTGCCGGCGATGGGCCGGTACTCCACTTTGCCCTGGTGCACACGGACGAGCAGCTCCGGCGAGGAGCCTGCCAGTTCAATGGTTTGCGCAGATTTCTTCGCGGAGTTTCGAGATTTTCCCGCGCCTGCGGCGGCCAGCGGCCCCTCGGGCGCAAAACGGAGAAAAAACATGTAAGGGCTGGGATTGACCATGCGCAGCGCGCGGTAGACCTGAAAGCTGTCGACGCCGGGTTCGACGTCAAAGCGTTGCGAGAGGACGGCCTGGAAGACATCGCCCGCGCGGATGTACTCTTTGGTGCGCTCGACCGCGCGCAGATAATCCTTCTTCGCGGTGCGGTGCTTCACCTTGAGCTTGCGCGGCGCGCCGGCCTTGCCGGCGGCCAGCGTCGGCAGCGGCCGGGCGAGGCGCTTTTCCAGGCGGTTGAGGCGCGCGACCACGCGATCGTAGGCCGCGCCGGCGTTGCCGCCGCTGACGTCAGCCGTAACTACGAGCCAGATCTCCTTGCGCACGTGGTCGAAGGCCAGCACCTCGTCGAAGAAAAGCAGGCAGGCGTCAGGAATACGCAGCTCGTCTTTGGCGGTGGAGGGCAGGCGCTCGATGAGGCGCACCGCGTCATAGGCAAAGTAGCCCACGGCGCCGGCGGTGAACGGAGGCAGGCCGGAAAGGCGCGCCGGCTTGTGGCCGGCGAGAGCCTGGCGCAGCACGTCGAAGATGTCGCCTTCAAACCGGCTGACCCTGGCGCGCGCGGCCTTGCCGCGTTCCGTGATCTCGATCCGGCGGCCGCGCGCAACGATGCGTTTGAAGGGCGCAAGGCCGATGAAGGTGTACCGGCCAACCTGTTCGCCGCCTTCGACGGACTCGAGCAAAAAGCACTCGCGCTCTTGCCAGGCAGCGCGCAGGAAGGCCGAAACGGGTGTCTCCAGATCGGCCGCGAGCGTGCGGCAGACAGGCACGAGGGTGTGCTCGCGCGCCAGCGCGAGAAATTCCCGGCGCGCAGGGAGGACGGGGTGGACTTCGGGCTTCACCAAGCTCAGTGTAAATGGGGCTCAGTGTAAATGGGGTTCAGTGTAAGCGGGGGTACGGCGTTAACGGACAGGCGGGAGCAGCCCGCGGTGCGTCCTCTATTCGCGGGCGTTTCGCGCCCTAGGCCTGCGCAGTGCGCGCGTGATGGCTTTTGAGCCACTCGTTGACCGCGGCCAGCGGCAGCGCGCGGCTGAAGAGAAATCCCTGGGCGCGATCGCAGCCCCTGCGGCGCAAAAATTCAAGCTGCGCTGCCGTCTCTACGCCTTCGGCAGTCACGGTCATGCCCAATTCGTGGCCGATCTCGATGGTCTTCTCCACCAGCACGCGGTCGCTCGAGTTGGCGTGCATATTCTGGACGAACACCTTGTCGATCTTGAGCTCATTGGCCGGAATGTTGACGAGCTGCTGCATCATGGCGTAGCCAGTACCGAAGTCGTCGATGGAGAGCTGTATGTTCTTCATGCGCAGGCGTGTGAGCACGTCGAGCGCCGAAGAGGGATCCTGCATGAGGCTGCTCTCGGTAATCTCGACGGTGATGCTCTCGGCGGGGACCGAATGCTTACCAGCGAGGCTGACGAAGGTGTCAGGAAAGCGCAGATCTTTGAGCGACTGCGCGGAGACATTGAGGGCGATGCGCGGCGCGGGCCGGCCATTGGAGGCGAAACGGCGCGCCTCCTCCAGCCCCTGGTCGGCCATGAGCCAGCCGAAGCTGTCGATCGCGCCCAGCGCCTCGAGCCGGGCAATGAAACAGTCCGGCGGCAACAGGCCGAGCCGCGGGTGCTGCCAGCGCGCCAGCGCCTCCAGACCTTCTACCGCGCCGCTGGCGATATCGATCTGCGGCTGGTAAAAAAGAACGAATTCGCGGTTGCGCAGGGCGCTGCGCAGGTCTTCATCGGTGACTTCCGCCTGCGGGCAGGGAACGGCCGCGGGGGTCCTGGCCTGGGGAACGTGGCCGCGCAGCAGGTCTTCGAGTTCAGCCAGGCGAAAAGGTTTGGTGAGGTGGCCGGCAATGGTCAGGTCGAGGGTCCGCGCCAGCTTTTCGGCGGTTTCCATCACCCGCTTGCTGATGCCGCTCATGAGCACGATGCTGGCGGCGGAGCCGAGCTGGCCCAGCATGCGCAGCACCTCGATGCCATCCATCCGGGGCATCATCAGATCGAGCAGGATAAGGCTCACCTCGGGCGTGAGCAGGCGAGGCAACTCGGCCGCGTCGGCGATGGCCGTGCAGCGCATGCCCATGGCTTCAGCGGTAGCGACGATCAACTCACCAATGTCGCGATCGTCGTCGATCACCAAGATACGTGTAGCGATGTGGGCTGCGGTGGTCATCGAGTCCCATCTTCGGCCGGAGACATTGGAATTTTCTAATGCTTACCCGGACTGGCGATCGGATTGGCGGTCGAATTGGCTGTCATCGACTTCCTCACCATATCGGCAAACTCGGCGCGCAGATAAGGTTTGTGCAGCAACGGTCCACCTTCCAGCTTGCCGCTGCGTTCGGCGAGGGCCTCGGCGGGAAAGCCGGAGGTGAAGATGATCCTGATCTCCGGGCGCATCTTGCGCACCTTTTCCGCCAGTTCAAACCCGTTCAACTCGCCGGGCATGATGATGTCGGTCAGCAGCAGGTCGATCTCCGGGGTGCGCTCGAGCACGGCCAGCGCGGTGGCGGCGTCTTCGGCGCGGATGACAGTGTAGCCGAGCTCGGCAAGGTACGCGTCGGCGATATCGAGCAGATCGGCTTCGTCGTCCACCACCAGGGCGGTTCCACCCAGCCGCTCGCCGGACAGCACCGGCGGCAATTGCAATGGGTTTGCCTCGCCGCCTGCCGGCTGCGCGGCCAGCGGCAGGTAGATGGAAACGGTGGTGCCGTAGCCCACCTCGCTATAAAGGCGGATGGCGCCGCCGGATTGCTTGATGAAGCCATAGACCATGGCCAGACCCAGGCCGGTGCCTTTGTCGCGCGGCTTGGTGGTGAAGAAGGGCTCAAAGGCGCGGTCGAGGGTTTCGCGGGACATGCCGCTGCCGGAGTCGCTGACGGCGATGCGTGCATATTTGCCGGGCGCGAGCTCGGCGGCCTGCACCAGCGCGTTGCCGCCGGAGAGATCGGCCAGGTGGGCGCTGAAAACGAGCGAGCCGCCCTTGGGCATGGCGTCGCGCGCGTTCAGCGCCAGGTTGAGCAGCGCCGTCTCCAGGCCCGCCGCGTCTACAAACACCGGCGGCATCTCCTCATCGCAGCGCGTGGCGATGCGGATCTCCGGACCCATGGTGCGCTTGGCCAGCTCCACCAAGTCGTGGATGACTGCTTCAATCGCGACCGGGGCGGGATTTAACTGTTCGCGGCGAGAAAATGCAAGCAAACGGCGGGTAAGCTCGGCGCCGCGGCCGGCCGCGCGCAACGCCGCCTGCACGCGCTTGACCGCGACCTCGTTCCAGGCAACCTGGCGCTCGAGCAGATCGAGATTGCCCACCACGACACCCAGCAGGTTGTTGAAGTCGTGGGCGATGCCCCCGGTCAACTGGCCCACGGCCTCCATCTTCTGGCTCTGCGCCAGCTGGCGCTCCAGGTTGCGGGTTTCGGACATGTCGAACATCGTGGTCAGGATGCAATCCACGCCGTCCAGCACGATGGCCTCCATGCTCAGGCTGACGATTCGTTCTGCGCCGGACTTGACCTTGAGCGGAACCTGCAACGAGCGTACGTTTCCGTTTTGCTTCAACTTTTCCAGCACCTCCGCACGCTGCTCCCGGTCCGCCCAGAGGTCCAGCTCTGTAACCGAGTGGCCAACGACCTCATTCTCTTCGTAGCCAAGCATCTTGAGGAGCGCCTCGTTTGCGTCCACGTACCGGCCATCTCCCCGGGTGGTGATGGCGATGGCGATGGGGCTCGACTTGAACGCCTTTGCAAATTTCTCCTCCGACTGGCGCGCGTGTTCCTCGGCGCGCTTGCGCTCAGTTACGTCGCGGAGGATGACCGTAAAGAGCTTGCGCCCTTGCCACTCGACCTGGGAGATGGAGGCCTCGATCTGGAACTCTTCGCCGTCGGAACGCAGCGCCCAGAGCGAGCCCAGCTCGCCCATGGCGCGGCTGGTCATGCCGGTATCTGCGAAGTTGCGGATGTGCCGGGAGTGAAGGGCGCGGAAGCGCTCGGGAATGAATTGGTCGATGGGTTTGCCCAGCGCACCCGCTTGCGAACAGAGAAACATGCGTTCGGCCGCGGCGTTGAAGAGCACCACGCGCTGCTGCTCGTCGACGGTGATGATGGCGTCCATGGCCGAGTCAATGATGCCGGTGAGGCGCTGCTGGCTTTCGCGCAACGCCTCGGAGGCGCGCCGGGATTGGGTGATGTCGCGCGCGATCTTCGAGGCGCCCACGATTTCTCCGCGGCTGTTGCGGATGGGCGAGATGGTAACCGAAACCTCGATGACCTCGCCGCTCTTCTTTCTCCGCTTGCGCTCGGAGTGCTGGATGGTCTCGCCCTGACTGATGCGGCGCAGGATCTCGTCCTCCTCGGCCTCGTCGCCGGGAAGCAGGAGCTTGCGGATGGACTGGCCGATGATTTCGCCGGCGGCATAACCGAAGAGCTTTTCCGCACCCTTGTTCCACGCCGTCACCGTGCCGGTGAGGTCTTTGCCGATGATGGCGTCCTCAGACGACTCGACAATGGCGGCCAGGCGTGCACGCGCCTCGTCCAGCCGCCGCTGCTGTGAGATCTCGCGGTAGCTTACAAGAATGTGCGAGGTTTCGCCGTCCGCATCCGGGATGGGCGCCGTACTGATCTCAACGAAGGCCGCCTCGGCCGCACCCTGGGACCAGAGCGCCGCTTCGTAGTTGCGCACAAACCGCCCAAGCACAGCAAGACGGCTAGGGCGCTCTTCCGGCGGAATCTTTTCGCCAAAGGGTGCAAACGCATCGGCCAACTCCTCGAATCGGCCCTGCGCCTGCTCTCGGTGGGGAAGGCCCAGGAGCCGCGCGGCAGTCCGATTCAGCGAAACCAGAGTTCCTTCGCGGTCGAGGACCGCAATTCCTTGGCCCAGGTTGTCAAAGTATATGTAGAGACTTTCGAGTGTCTCAACGAGTGTCTTAGGCGGATTCATCATTGCACCAGCAAGCCGCAAAAGGAACTGTGAAAATCCCGTCTTTTTTTTGCGCCCGCCTCGCGGGCCGGAAACATTCGGACCCGGCCGCAGCCGCCGCATGGCGGTTCGCGCCGGCCTATCTACAGCAATCCGCGCCAGCCATTCCCAGTCTTTCTCGATTCACGGGCGCGGTCGGAGCCGGGGCCGAGGTGGCGCAGACGCCACCGGTCAATCCGGGCTTCGTAGAGGGGAGGGCCGGCCTCTCGACCATACCAATCTCCGGGCTGCGCGGCGCCAGGGAAGGAAACGGAAAGCGAGGAGCCAATTCAAAATGGCGGCATCAAACCAAATCGGGAAGACGGCTCTGCCGCCCCCGGCATCTTGACGGAAACCCCCGCTGCGCCTAGACTCACAGGGGTTTGGACGCGTGCGTGCTTCGATCCGCCGTCAAAGCCTCGCGAGGACGCGGCGGTGAGGGAGGAACAGAGCGGCCGGGGTGTCCCGGGCCTCTGCTGCGTCTGGGATTTGCGTGGAAGTATGGAAGGATCCGCACCCTTTGCGCAGAGGGCGGAAAGAATTGAGGCCATGGAGAAGGTTATGCCAACCGGAAATACCACAATCAGCCTGGACCAGGAGATCAATCCCTGGGAGGCGCAAAGCGCGCGTTTCGACTTCGCGGCGCGCAAACTGAATCTGGATGAGGGACTTTGGAAGGTGCTGCGCTCGCCCTCGCGCGAGGTTATCGTTCACTTTCCCGTCAACCTGGACAACGGACAGATCGAGATGTTCACCGGCTTCCGGGTGCAGCATTCGATGGCGCGCGGGCCGTGCAAGGGCGGCATTCGTTATGCGCCGGACGTAACTCTGGAGGAGGTGCGCGCGCTGGCCAGCTGGATGACCTGGAAGTGCGCGGTGGTGAATATTCCCTTCGGGGGCGCCAAGGGGGGCGTGATCTGCGACCCCAAGAACATGAGCCGCGGCGAGCTGGAGCGCATGACCCGCCGCTATACCTCGGAGATCATTGAATTCATTGGCCCGGAAAAAGACGTACCCGCTCCCGACGTGAACACCAACGAGCAGACCATGGCATGGATCATGGACACCTATTCCATGCACATGCGGCAGACGGTGACCAGCGTGGTGACGGGCAAGCCGCTCGATATCGGGGGCTCGCGCGGACGCCTCGAAGCCACCGGCCGGGGGGTGATGGTGGTGTGCGACGAAAGCCTGCGCTACCTGAACATGCCCGTGGACGGCTGCCGCGTGATCATCCAGGGATTCGGCAACGTGGGCTCGAACGCAGCGCGGTTGATGCAGGAGCACGGGTACAAGATCATCGGCGTGGCGGAGAAGGACGGCGGCCTTTACAACTCTTCCGGCATTGACGTGCATCAGTTGATCGAATACAAGTACCGCAACGAGTCGGTCCTCAGCTTTCCCGGCGCGGAGGCCATGCCGGCCGACGAGCTGCTGGTGAGCGACTGCGAGATTCTGATTCCGGCAGCGACGGAGAACGTGATCACCAGCCGCAACGCCGGCAAGGTGAAGGCGCGCATCGTGGTGGAAGGAGCCAACGGCCCCACGACCGCGGTGGCCGATGAGATTCTGGCCGACAAGCGTGTCTTTATCGTGCCCGACATTCTGGCCAACGCGGGCGGCGTGACCGCCAGCTATTTTGAGTGGGTGCAGGACCGGCAGGGCTACTTCTGGAAAGAAGCCATCGTGAACGAGCAGCTCGAAACCATTCTTCGCGACAGCTTTGACGACGTGGTGCGTTACGCCGAGGCGCACAATGTGAACAACCGCATCGCGGCTTACATGCTGGCGATCGACCGCGTGGCCTTCACCATCAGGCAGCGCGGCATCTACGCCTGACGGCGGCTCAACCAAAATCTGCACGATAAGAGCGGGATGGTACCTCATCCCGCTTTTCTTTGCCCCCACCGAAACTATTCTGCGGGGCCCGCGTCTTTCCCTATAGAGAGTGAATAAGGAGCCTCGAATGAGCGGGTTAAGAATGACGAGCCTGGTGCTCGCATGCGCGCTTTTTGCGCCTGCCGTGGCGAGCGCCAAGTCGAAACCCCTTGATCCGGCCACCGCGCACGCGCGCATTGCCAAGCGCGGCGTGGGCAGCTGGATCTGCATTGAAGAAATTAACGGAATTGCCTTGGTGGGCCGGGTCGTCTCCATCAATGACGATTCGGTGGGTCTGCAACTGGAAAACTATCCTGACATAACGCCGGTGCTCTACACCGACATTGCCTCCCTGCGTTTTGGGATCTCCAGGAAGACCTTCTGGACTGTCACAGCCGTCGGGTTCGCCGCGGTTGCGGCCATGGCGGCTGTGGGCATTCATGAGATCAATGCCAACAAGCCGCCGCCGTTCCCCACGCCGGCGGTGCGCTAGTAAGCACAGCGAAAACAACAATCGAATCTCCGAAACGAGCGGGAGGGGCGCATGGCTCCTTCCGCTTTTTCATTGCAATTCCATGAATCGCGTTCGCCGCGCGCCGGCAATGCCCGGGGAGTCTCCCCCAAACGTAGCAGGGGCGGGTGTGCCTGCGCGCCGTTGCCGGTGCAATAATGGAGCCAAACGCGGCGCCCCCGCGACCCGCCGCCAGCCTCGCGATGAACCTGCCCAACTCCATCACGATGAGCCGGATCGCCATGATCCCGCTGTTCCTGTGGATTCTTTCGCCGCATTTTCCCTGGACTGCCGGCGGCGCGCAGGAGATTTCGGCCAGCGTGCTGTTTATTCTGGCGTCCATGACGGATGGGCTGGACGGCTACCTGGCGCGCCGGCGCGGCCAGATCACCACCATGGGCATGCTGCTCGATCCGCTGGCGGACAAGATCATGGTGACGGCGGCGCTGATCCAGCTTGTCGCCTACAACCCCGAGGTGGTGAAGGTTTGGATTGCGGTGGTCATCATCGCGCGGGAGTTCCTCATCTCCGGCCTGCGGTCGATCGCTTCATCCGAGGGGTTCACAATTACCGCGAGCGAACTGGGCAAATTGAAAACGGTGATCCAGATCGTTTCGGTGATTTCGGCCATCCTGGCGCACCGCTGGGATCAATGGCAGATCGGCGTGCTGGTGATTCCGGTGAAGTGGTATGCCATTGCCGCGATTTATTTCACGGTGGTGGTCTCGACCATCTCCGCGGTCGATTACTTTGTCGGCTTCTGGAAGCAGATCGACCACGCATCGAAAGACAGACGCAATGCGGACCGGCGCAAGGCCGCGGTGCTCTCGAGGGGCAAGAGCGCCAGCATCACGTAGACAGGGATCAGGTTTCAGGGATCATTTTTTCCCCGCCAGCGGACGTGCGTTGCTGTGCGCAACGACCGCCGGCTCGCAGAGCTGTTCTCTGCTTCCTCGTTCTCCTGATTCTGATCCCTGAAGCCTGGTCCCCGCCTTTCTCACTGCCCCAGCTGATACTGCACTTCGGCCAGGGCGGTCTGGTAGGCGTAGCGCGCATTGGTCGAGTCGATCTCTGCCTGCGTCTGGGCAAGCTGCGCCTGGGTGAGCTCGACGATGCTGCTGAGTCCGATCTTGTAACGCGCCTGGGCGAGATCGAGCGCGAAGTTCGCCTGATTGAGCTCGCCCTGCGTCACCCCGATGCGCTGAAAGGCCGTCTGGGCATTGAGCACGGCCGTGCGCACGTCGCGGGCAATGGTGTCGCGCAGGTCGCGCACGTTCTCCTGCGCCGCCTGGGCGCGCAGCCTGGCCTCCCTGGCGTCGGCGCTGAAGAGAAATCCATTGAAGACGGGTATGCTGACGTTGGCGCCGGCCACGCCGTACCAGGAGGACTCGATCTGGTCGGCGCGCACGGGCGTGCCCCCGGCGGCGGCGAGCGCGGAGACGGTGGGCATCCACAGATCGCGCTCGGCGGTCGAGTATTGCCTGGCCGAGATGGACTGGTCGTTGAGCGCGGCCAGGTCAGGGCGCTGGCCGAAGGCGGTTTGCAAGAGCGCGTCGGCATTTTCGGGCGCCGGCGGAGGGTTGCCGCCGGTTTCATCCACCAGCGTGTATTGCTGATCGGTTTCGGAGCCGAGCACATCGTTGAGCGCAGCCATGGCCACCTGCTCGTTGTTCTTGGCGTCAAGCAGAAGAAGATCAGCTTGCGCAATCTGGACGTTGGCGAAGCTGAGATCGAGATCGGACTTGATTTTTGACTTTGTCAGCGCGCCCACCTGGTCTCCGGTGGCCTGCCGTTGCGCAAGCGTCTCCTGGGCTACGCGCAGCACAGCCTCGGTGGTGAGCGCCTGATAAAACGCCTGATCGACGGTCAGCTTGATGTCGAGCTCAGTGGCGCGTTCGCTTTCAAGCTGCGCCTTCGCATTGGACTGGGCGCTGAGCACGAGATTGTGCGTGTGCCCGAAGTCCGTGATCAACTGGCTCACGGAGAGCCCCCCTGCGGCGCGGTTGTAAACCGAGGAGTTTGAAAGGTATCCGGCGGTGATGCGGCTGTTCTGGTGCGCGTCGACGGCAGTCAGATCGCCGTTCGCCATGGGCATTTCCACGGAGCGGACTTCGCGCGTAACCTGTGCTGCGGCGAGCGTGAGCAGGCGCGCGATGCTGATGCGGGGGTTGTTCTTGATGGCCATCTGCTCAGCCTGCTCGAGCGTGAGCCTGGGGCCCATGTCGGGCGCTTGCACGCTGGCCGGCTGGTTCGGCATCGGGGACGCCACGCCGGAAACGGGCGAAGATTGCCCGTTCGGTGAAATCGGCGCGACTGGCGAGACCAGCAGCTGCGCAGCCGGAGCCGGCGGCAACGGCGCCTGCTGCGCCAATGCTGTGCCGCAGACGGCCAGGACGCAAAGTACGGCGTGTACGGCTCCCGCCGCACGGGATTTCTTCAGTCTACGCATGTCCTTCACCCTCCGCGGCAGCGCGCATTTTCTCGTGCCGGCCATGGATCAGAAGGTACACGGCTGGAACCAGAAAGACGGTCACAATGACGGAAAGCGTCAGTCCTCCGATGATGGCCCGCGCCAAGGGCGCATACTGTTCGCTGCCTGCTTCCAGACCCAGCGCCATGGGAATCATGCCCAGCAGCGTGGCCAGCGACGTCATCAGGATGGGCCGCAGGCGCACGCGGCACGATTCCACCGTGGCTTCGAGCAGCGGTTTACCCTGCTTGTGCAGAATGGTTGCGAACTCCACGATCAGAATGCTGTTGGACACCACGATACCGGCCATCATGATGACGCCCATCAGCGACATGATGTTGAGCGTGCTCCCGGTCATGACCAGGATGAGGGCAACGCCAACCAGACCGGGCGGAATGGCCATGAGAATGATGAAGGGATCGAGGAATGAGGCGAACTGAGCCATCAGAATCAGGTAAACCAGCGCAATAGCGATGATGAGCCCGATGCCGAAGTCGTGAAATGCCTCGTTCATGTTGACCACCGCGCCGCGCACGGTCAGCACCGTGTTGCGGTCATGCGGGGTTGAGGCGAGCAGGCGATCGATGCGCGCGCCCACAGCCTGCAACGCTTCAGTGCGTGTGGAGACATAGATGTCGATCACGGGCCGGATCTGGTAATGATCCACTTCGGTGGGCGTGTTGATCTGCTGAATGTCGGCCACTTCGCCCAGAGGAACATACCCCGTCTTGTGGTCACCGTTGAAATCCGACGAAAGCGGCGGATCCGCCATTCTGCCTTCCTGCAAGGGGTCGTAGCCGGCAGGCCGCACACCGCGCAACGGGATGTTGCGGAAGTCTTCCATCGACATGTTATCGATCCAGCGGTTGGCGTACTGCACCGTCACCATGTAGTTGTTGCCGGTAGCGGGATCGATCCAGTAACTGGGAGCGATCATACCGTCGGACGTCATCGCGGTGATCACATTATCGACGACATCCTTGGCCGATAGTCCGATCAGGCTGGCGCGCTCGCGATCGATGTCGAGCCTGAGGCCGGGATAATCGACGTTTTGCGGAATGTAGGTGCTGGCCACGTTGGGGATCGCGCGAATCTTGGTGGCGAGCTGCTGCGCCAGGGCGTAAGCCCCGTCCATGTCGTTCGAGCCAATCTGGATGTCGATCGGCGCAGGCAGACCCTGGTTGATCACTCCGTCAATCAGACCGCCGGCCTGGAAATACGTGGAAAGCTCAGGCATCTCGCGCGAAAGCTTGGCCTGGACACGGCGCATGTATTCATAGCTGCCGATGCTGTGGCCCTCTTTCAGGCTGGTCTGGACGAAGGCGGTGTCCATCGAAGCGTTGGTGGTGTAGATAGCGGAAAGGTCAGGGTAGACGCCGATATTGGAGACAATCATGCCCAGATCTTTCGGCTTGACCACGCTGCGAATGACCTGCTCCACTCTGGCGATGTAGTCGTTGCTTACTTCCAGGCGCGTACCGCTGGGCATGTGGACGTTAATGATGAACTGTCCTGGATCGGTCCGGGGAAAATAAGCGCGGCCCAAGAAAGGATACGTAGCCGCAAGCAGCAGGGCCATGCCGGCGAAGATGGCTGTGGTGGTGAGGCCTGGCCGCTGCATAAGGCGCAACGCAAGCCTTTCGTAAGCATTGAGAAGGCGGTGAAAGTGATTGTTGAAATAGATGAGAAACCGCTTGAAGAACGAAGGTTTATGTCCTTGGATTGCATCGATGTCGCCCTCGTGCTCGATGCCTTTCGAATCCAAGCGCACGAACAAGGAGCAGAATAGCGGTACCACCGTCATGGCAAGGAAGTAGGAGGCGAAGATGGAAAAGGCCACACCCAGAGCGAGCGGGGTGAAGATGTACTTGCTTACCCCTGTGAACGAAGTGACGGGGAAGAAAACGATGGCGGTGGTGAAGGTGGCGGCCAGCACCGCCATCGAGACTTCGGTGCCGCCTTCATCCGCGGCAACTTGCGGCGTTTTGCCCATCTCCATGTGGCGGAAGATGTTCTCGAGCACGATGACGCCGTTATCGATCAGGCGCGAAAAGACCAGCGCCAGTCCGCCCAAAAGCATGGTGTTGATTGAGCCTCCCATGGCGTTGGTGAGAATCAGGCAGACCAGCGCCGAAAGGGGAACAGGCAAAAGCACCGCCAGGGTGGCTCGCGGGCTCCCCAGGAAGATGAGCACCATGATTGCGGCGAGCACCAGACCGATGAGAGCCTCCTTGCCGACATTCGCAATGGCCAGCTTGACGAAGACAGACTGGTCGAAGACCACTGCCGTCTTGAGTTGCGCCGGGATATCGACCAGTTTCTTGATGGCCGCCTTGATGCCGTCCACAATGGTGATGGTGTTGCTGTTGCCGCCCTGTTTGAAGATGGGCACGTAAACCGAGCGCTGGCCGTCGATGCGGACGATGTTGTATTGCAACGCCCCCGCATCGACTGCCTTGCCCACGTCGCCCACCAGCACCGACGAATTGCCCACCGATTTGAGAGGCATATCGTTCATCGAGTTCGCGTCAGGGAACTGGCTGTTGGCGTAAATGTTGTAATCCTTGGAGCCGATACGCACATCGCCCGCGGGCAGAATCAGGTTGGAGTTGTCGACAGATTTGACTACGTCGTTCAGGCTCAGGTTGCGCGCCTCAAGCTTGAGCGGATCGACGTAAATCTGAATCTGCCTGTAGGTGCCGCCATAGGGCTGCGGGACAGAGGCGCCCTGCACGTTCGATATCTGATTGCGCACCTCGAATTGAGCCAGGTCCTTGAGCCGGGTCTCATTCAGGCCTTCGCCTTTCAGCGTGACCAGACAGACCGGTTGCGTGGAGGCAGTCATGCCCAGCACCACCGGCGGCAATGTGCCCGGCGGCAACCGGCGCAGGTCGGCCATGGCCAGGTTGGAGATGTTGCTCAGGGCCGCATTCGCGTCGGTGCCCGGCTTGAAGTAAATCTTGATAAGGCTCACGCCTGTCAGCGAGCGCGACTCGCTGTGGTCCACGTTAGCGGCCAGCGTGAAGAACCGCTCGAAGGTGTCGGTAATGTCCGCTTCGATCTGCTGCGGAGGCATTCCGCTGTAAAAGGTGGCCACCACCACGACCGGCATGTCAATTTCGGGGAACAGGTCGACGGGCATACTCACCATGGTGACCACGCCGATGAGGGTGACCACCAGGCAGATCATGAGAATGAAGAAGGGATAACGGAGCGCAAACCTGGGCATTATTGACCTCCTCCGTTGGCGCCGTCTCTCAGATCGATCATGCCTCCGGTCTGTTGCACGGTCTCGGAGGCGGGGGCCGAAATCAGCAGGGGGCTCACTTCCTCGTCCTCCTGGTACTTCTCCTGCCCGCCCACCAGCACGCGGTCTCCGGGATTGAGACCCGCCTTGATCTCCGCCAGTTTTGTGCCCTCCAGGCCCACGATAACGCGGCGAATGTGCACGCGGTTTCCCTCGTCGAGCACATAGACCGTCGGCTGCTCGCGCGCATTCAGCACTAGCGCCTCAACCGGGATGGTGACCACGTTCCGCGCGCTGGCGAGCTGCAGCATGGTGTTGGCATACATGCCCGGCGTGATCGATAGATTCTTGTTTTCGACGTCGACTTCGGTTTCCATGGTGCGGGTTTCAAAGTTGACGTTGCGCGTGAAGCGGACAATCTTTCCCACGAACGACCTGCCGATGGCGTCCACGCGGACATCGAGCGTGTCGCCGGCGTGCACGTACTGAACATCGTCCTCGGGAACGGGGACGCGCAGCCGGAGCAGTGCGCTCTGCGAAAGACGGACGATGGGCAGGGTGGAGTCATTGGAGTTAGTGCCGCCCTGGATGAGCGCGCCGGTATCGGCGTAGCGCCAGATGACCACGCCGGCGATGGGCGCAACCACGTTGGTGTAGTTTTCAAGCGCCTGCACGCGCTCGTTATCAGCGCGCGCGGCCTCAGCCTGCTGCTGCGCCGCCGCCATGGTAGCTTTGGCGGCATCGACCTGCGCCTGCGAGGAAAGATCCTTGGCCTGAGCGTCATCCAGCTCCTGCTGCGCAATCAGCCCGGGGCGCGTGGCCGCCGCCTGCTTGAGGCGCTCGGATTCGGCATGAAGCGCTGCGTGCAGGGCTTCGGCACTGTTGATTTCGTGCTGCGCGCGCGCGATCTCTTCCTGGCTCTGCTTCAACTCAAAGGAACTCTGCTCCAACTGCGCCCTGAGCTCGGGCACTTCGAGGACAGCGAGCGTCTGGCCCTGCTGCACGATATCGCCGATATCCACATTGATTTTCTTCATGTAGCCGCTCACCTTGGGGTGAACGTCGACCATTTGGTAGGGCTGAAACTGGCCTGCCAGCGTGAGCACGTGGGAGATGTCACCGCGCTGCGCGCCAGCGACGC
>Ga0335072_10004048_pt1 | contig 21890 bp, 18 predicted proteins | sample Lox_Sample_21_FD_206725 | JGI IMG/M metagenome (GOLD analysis project Ga0335072, IMG submission 206725) | Soil microbial communities from Loxahatchee National Wildlife Refuge, Florida, United States - Lox_Sample_2.1 | ecosystem: Environmental > Terrestrial > Soil > Wetlands | place: USA...
CAGAGGACGGCGGAAGACTACGAAAGCAATAACGACGATCACCGGCCAAGTAACCGCGTGCAATAGGGAGGGTACGTCAATCGGCTGAACGTTCATGTTCGTATACCCTCGGTTGAATCGGTGCTTCACGCGGCTAGAAACCGTGCTTATCGGCCCATGCAGCAGCATTCCAGTAATCGGTTCGATTGTCGTTAGTGCTCATGGTCATCTCCTTATTGAGTTAGGCACATGTTTCTCTTTCTCAACGCTCTTTTTACATTGAGCGAACATAAGACAGTCGCAAGTATTCGAGTCTACCGAGGACGAATATCAAAAATCGGGACCTTCGGAAATGTGCTCTGATATTTCAAGCCGGCATCAATTTTGTCCAGATCAAGTGTAATGTCGAAGCCGGACATCATTTGGTGATAAGGACCAGGTGTTGTGAGGTCGATAACAGCCGAGTCGAGCCTGCGCGTGTCCGGCTGGGCGAACAGGACGGGATCGCCAAACCTGGGATCACCAGATTTGAGATTTCTCCAAAGAATTGGTTGGTCTCCCCTGAATCCGAATATTTTTTGGATAAAGGGTTCGGTGCGATTGCCCAGCAGCGTAGCTGCCGGTTGAAGCTCTATTCCGTATTGGCTCCCGGTCCTCCAAAGCCGGTTATTTGCGGCCTCTAGGTACCGGTTGAAGATAGACTCCGCAATGGCGCCCTGCTGTGGTCCGGTCAGTGCGGAAAAGCCTGGAGTATTTGTTGCTTGACGGAGAGCTCGATCACCCAATCTCTTGATTGTGCCATTTATTTCGTTTAGATCCTTACCCCAGGATACCTGACGGGCGCTAGGCGGCCGCGCGCCGGGGGAAGTGTCGAACATGTCTCCAAATTCGATAAGTGCAACATCCAGCGCAAGGCTCAAGGTGATGTCGCGAGCATGAGTAGCGCGGTCTACCTTCTGACCCGACAGCGTCTCGCCAAAAATAAGCTCCCCAAGTTTCCATCCAGACTCGACGCCAGGTAGGAGCCGGGACCACCACGGGAGTTCATCTTCACTCGCGTTTTTGGCCGCATCAGCATCTTTGAGCGGTTGCTTAAGCGTTGGCTGCGCAACGGCGCCAGGCTGATTAAGCTTCAACTTTTGTTCCGGCGTACCCTTGCGCCGCAACTGGTCAGTTAGGCGATCCTCTACAACTGTTTTACCGCGCGCAATTTGGGTTTCAATGGTTTCTCCAGGAAGACAACCAGTAGCATCCACATTGCGTGTAGGTTGATCGAGGCAGTATATATACCTATTAGGTCCTCCGATACCGCCTATCGGATCGCAACTCATCCACCTTCCCAGCCACGGCGCGAAATATCTTGCACCGTGGTAATACAACCCGGTTTCCTCGTCCCTTTCCTTGCCGGTGTAGCGATAGCGTTTCGCGCTTACTTCGATCGTGCTGCTGACGGCTTGATAGGAGGTGCTGCCGTAGGGGAAATATTCTTCGTAGGAGACGATTGCTGCGACGTCATCGAGTTCCAATACTGCCGAGCCCAGGTGGTTATCAAACTGATAGCGCGTGATGCTGACCGGCAGGCTGGTTGAGGCTACGCTTTGATCGATGGTTTTGGTTTCCACCATTGCTACGCGGCGCTTGTCATCCATGATGTGAAGCGTCTGGCGCTCCAGGGATACGGTCGTGCCATTCGCATCGTACTCACGATAGATTTCGTAGTTGCCGAGGTAGACGCGCTCTGTCGTTCGAATCGGCGTCTGACCCTCGGCGGCGTATCCTTGCGTAAACTTGAGCACGCGCTGCCCTGTGGCGTCGTACACGTAGTAGGTAGTTTCCGGAGTGCGGCCATTCGTCACAACCTGTTGCGATGTGGCCTGAAGCTGGTCTTTGAAATCCCACTGCATCGTAGGCAGGTAAGTAATGCTCGACATGTTGCCGTCGTAATCGTAGGTGTAGCTTTCGGTGACTGTGCCGACTACCGTGCTAGTGAGGCGATTGTTGATGGGTGTCGTGTTTGGCTGATCGTAGTTATACGTGCGCGTCCAGTTGCCGTTGCCGGTCGAGTGCACCAGGCTCACAATGTTGCCGACCGCGTCGTACTGATAGTCCTCTGTATAACCAGCGAGCGCGTGTCCATCGTTCGGGTTTGGCGGCAACGGTTGTGCGAGGCGAGCCGCATCGTCCCAGGTTGATGGGATAGGGGGGCTGTTCAGGCCAAGAAGTTCTCGCCCGCTTGCCTGAATAAGCCGATAGAGTGGGTCGTATGTGTACGCGGCGTTTGGTGCGACCTGTGCGTTCTTAAAGTAGGTGGTATCCTGCGCATCGTCCTGGAGCTGGGTGATGTTGCCGATAGGATCATACGTATAAATCAAGTCCTGCAGAATGACGTTGTCAGTCGGGCGCGTGGTCGTCAGCTCTGTCAGACGGAACGTGAACGGATCGTACGAATATGCTGTGCTGGCGCCATTGCCATACGCGATCGACAGCCGCTGGCTCTTGGGATTGTAGGCAATGTTGCTCACGACCGAAGTCGTGCTTCCGCTTATGGTCTTACTGATCGCCTGCAGAAGCGCAGTCTGATTGTATGTAGGCGTGACTACGTTTCCATCAGGAGTCGTTTGAGTTGTCGGACGATTCAATGCATCATAAGTGGTGCTGGTGACAAAGGTTTCGTTGAGGGCCGGCGGATTCGACCAGTCAATTGCCTGCGTATAACCGCTATAGTTCTGCAGTAACTGGCGCTGACTGCTCAGCAGATTTCCTTTAAAGTCAAATCCAATGTTCGTTACGACGCCCGCGGCATCGAGAGACTGGTAGACTCGGCCGTTCGGGTTTGTTGAGGCGGGCCGGCCTTCGCCATAGACGATCTTTTCTGCCAGAATCTGCGATCCATTCAAAGGCTGCACATATAATCCCAAGGGCCTGCGCAGGGCATCATAGGTGCGCTGGGTGGCGAAGCCGCGGCTGTTCCAGCCAAGCAGCGGTTTCCCGAGAACGTCATTCAGCATCCAGCGTTCGCCGGCGTCGACGCTGTTCGAATGCAGCTTCGTTCCAAGCATTTCGTAGTCATAGGCCATCACCTTTCGGCCAAGGGCGTCACTCACGGAGCGCTGATAGCCTTGAATGTCCAATTCGGTGCGAGTGGCGAACTCCTGTGTGTTCCCGTTCGCGTCAGGTCCGTTATTTGCAAAGGTCAGAAATGTCCGGCCTAGCGTATCGAAGTACGCCAGACTTGGTGTATTGGCGTGGGCGGCCGCCTTGATCGCAGCGTCCTGCTGTTGCGCGCTGCCGGTACTGGCCTGCGTGTACCAAGTGGGCAGATAGTCGGCGGTAGGAATACGCTGGAAGTAAACGCCAACATCTGCATCCAGCGCTGGATTGGGGGGCACGATCATTGTGTTCGCCGGATTCGGGATCAGGACCGTATCATTCACGTCCCAATTCTGCTGTCCCCAGGGATCGAAGACAACCTTTTCCCAAGTTTGATTCGGATGGAGAGTGGCAACTACACGGACCAACGGATCGTAGAAGAGGATGGGACTGACACCAGCTATGGCGGCGAATTCGAATTGGTAGGTCGAAGTGAAGAACGGCTCATATTGACGCACTGGCTTGCCCTTGTTGTTGTAGATGACCCAGCCGGAAGCGAGCCACCGCGGATCTACGGTTGGGCCATCGGTCTGCGGCGAACCGGGTTCGGCCAGCAGTTTTTGCTGGACTACGCGCCCAAGACCGTCAGAATAGCCCAGGCTGATTTGGAGCCGCGACGTCTGGTTTGGTTGCAAAGCGGTGACGTGGATCTCGCGGGCAATAGCGGAGGCGAAGACAGGCTGCCATCGAGTCGGGTCATTGGGATTGGCTGCTTGTGTCTGCTGAAAGAGTCCAAGGTCATAGACGATGCGCGTGGTGGCGCTCGCCAAAAGGCCACTAAGAGTCACGGATATTTCAGCGGCTGTAGAACTGAGAGCAGTGAGAAAAACAGTGATCTCAGCAGGAGTGAGGTTGGCAGTGAAGCCGGCGCCAGTGAAAGCGCCCATGGTGAAGGTTCCGAGGGAATCGCCGAGGCTGGGGCTGTCGGTGAGTTTGCCCATCACCGCAGTACCAACGACGAGGCCGAGGGCATCGAACTCGGCGGCGCTGCGGTTCCCGTTCGGGTCGGTGATCCACGCCGGTTGCATCACGCGGTAATTGTTGTAATTGCTGGCAGGACTGCCATCAGCACTACGATCGCCGACGGTCGTCAGGTTGCCGACCGCATCCTGTGTACTCCACACCAAAAGGTTATAGGGATCGTAGGTCACGACTGTGACTTGCTGGAACGGATCGATGAACTGGCAAGGCAGAAAGAAATTCTTCTGAGCATAAACAAGTTCGGAAGCGCTTCCGGGTGGCGCATAACGGACCTGGCCGGATGGGATCCATGCGTTGCCATTGCCATCCAAGTCGACGTAACCGGCCTGCTGCGGCGCGGTTCCCGTTTTCTTTGCGGTCCCAATCAGAACGGTGCCCGGGTTGGGAAGCAGGTTCTGCGTCGCTTGCCCTGCCAGCGAACCCTGGAAGACCTCCGTGACCAATCCTGCAGTCAACGAAAGCTTGTAGCTTTGGTAGGGCAACGCCAAGGAACCCATTTGTCCATGCGGGAGCGCGCCACTCAGATCATCGGCGCGGTAGATAGTTCTTGTATCCGCGATGATTCGCCGGTATGGATTGCTGGTGGTCGCACCTGTGGCATAGATGTCTTCGTACGGCAGGTCGTGGTTACCGTCACTGGCCTGGCCCACAGCGGTGGCCAGTTCGTCGAACCCGAACAGGTTTGTAATGTCGGGTACGTTGCCCTGAGGGGTAACGTTAATGAGTTGATAGACTCGGGCTTCGGCGATCAGTGGGGTGCGGTACGCGCTGGCGGTCTGGATCGGTTTGGTGTAGGTGTTCGAGGTGTAGGTGATGAGGGTCGTGACTTGCTTGGCTTGGTCGTCGCCGGTAAGGATGGGATTGGGATCAGGGAATCTACGTCCATAGCCAATGGCGACGGATTGCAGTTCATTGCCATAATCGTCCACCGCGAGAACCATGTGGTGGGTTACGCGAGGATCGGCAAGCTCACTTCCACCGATGTTGTACAGCATGCGCTCGTAGTGGAAATCGATCGACTCGCGCGCGTGGGTAAAGAAAGACGCGTGACGGTTGGACCACCTGCCGGCGAATGGCTGCACAAACTTTACTGTGTAGTTTTTCTCTGACACGCTATAGGGACGGGAGGAAGCAGCAGTTCCATCGAGCGCGTAGATTTCCTGTCGCAACACAGATCCCTTGAGAGAACGAATGGCCTCACGAATCTCGCCACCCGTCAGACCGCCGGGAAGAATGGTGTCTGGCAGCAGCATGGCTTCGACCTGCGTCGCACTCAATGCCTCGTGGTAATACTCGTGATCGTAGACGCGCGTGATGCGGCCGCCCATCGGGTAGGCGCCATTATGAAACCAGGTTTTGGTCAGGACTGGCGGAACGTAGGATCCGGCTGCAATGTTAGTCGCAGGAGGAAATGAACCCGTTTCGGTCAGAGCGCCGAGGTCTTCCGTGTCAATCTGGTCGACTCGGCCGAATCCCCGGAACTCGCGCTCGAAGCCGTCAAAATAACCATGGTGATAGCTGTACGTGCTGACGAAACGGTTGCGGCTGATCCAGTCGAGGGTTTCAGATCGCTCAACGACCTGTACCGGAAAGGAAAGACGGGTGACCCAGGGCTGGCCTGCCTCGCGATCCGCCAGATAAAACTTTGTCGATGCGGCGTAGGAGATCCGCGTTTCAGCCCCAAGGTTGTTGCAGATTTTCACCAGCAAGTGCGGTTTTTGCGCGCCCATGAGGTCGATATATTGCAAGGGGCTGGTCGCATCACCGGGCAGAGGTGAGGACCACACCAGGCAGGCCGTTCCGTTTCCTAGCAAGTCAACAGCGCTGACCGAATCGAGATCGTTGGTGAGGGGGAACTCCGAGATCGCCTGAGGCGAACTCCAACTGTTTCCCGATTGGTTGAACCAAACTCGGACCGTTTGGCGCCCCAAGTAGATAATGTCGGTGGTGCCATCGCCTTTGACATCGGCCAGCCGAATCCGCTTCTCGTCGAACAAATCCGGAGTATCGAGAATTGGCGAGGCGTCCATGGTTATTTTTGCACCGAAACGGCCGTATCCCTGATTTGGCCAATAGCAAACCTCGCCGTTGCGGATGCGAACGATGTCCTTGAGGCCGTCGCCAGACATGTCCGCCAAATAGATCGACTCTGTGCCGTCGGCAAAAATGACCGCAGATCCGTGGTCTTCGTCGAAAGGCTTTCGAACGGTCTGTGCGGTTCCGAATCCTTCTCTTGCGAGTGAGGGATACCAAGTGAAAACTTCGTTTTCCGTGATCAGGACGTCCGCAAAACCATCGCCGTTGAGATCGACGGTCCTCAGGTTCGGGTCATGCCAGTCGATGTTCGGCGTTGAAGGGAACGGCGCAAAGGACCGCCAGCGACGGTTCTCATCGCGCTCATAGTAGCCGGCCAGAGGGCGCGAGAATTGGACTAGACAAATCTCCCCATCACCGGCGAGGTCCATTAACTGTTGCACTCCGTTGTCCAGGTTGCTAATGGAAGGAATTGTGGCGACCACTTCGGCCGGTTCGAAGCGCGCGGTGGCTGTTTGCTTCCCGATTGGCAGGTTGCTGATGTTGCGCTTATAGAACCAGCTGTCTCCCTGCTGAGTCAGGACACCTGGCGATCCCTCGCCATCTAAGTCCACCCATTGGTAACGACCGGTCATTCCAGCCGGCAGATTCTCAAGACTGGCCCCTTTAACCACGCGCAAGGTCGGATCGATCTGGGCTTTGGTGTATTCGAATTCAATAGGCGGCATGGAACTGGTGAGATACGTCCCGTCCGCCCGCATAACGTAACCGGTCGGCGTTGCTAACGTGAGGAATGTGTAGATCGCGTCCTGCGGATCGGGCGGCTGCTCGTCGCAGGAGTAAGACAAGTCCGTAGAGCGCACCAGATAGTTAGGCGCGCCCAGCTCCTTCGGGAAGTTATTGAACATGAGAATGCGCGAACACAGTCGATACGTGCGCACTTCGAAAGTGGAGCGGTAAGTCGAGAATGGGTCGGGCCGGCAACGCCACGGCAGTACTTCCTGTGAAGTGGGAACTGAAACATTGTGTTCGCCGTAGTCGAACACAATGTTGAAACACCAGTCAGTGGGCAAGTCTGGATTCGTGGCTGGAATGTAAGGCGTGAGATTACCGTATTGAATGCTCTTCAAGTAACGATTGGCGGAAATCTGGCGGTTTAGCTCGTGCAGCGACGGCGGAACATTATTCGTGTCTTCGGGCTTGTACTGATATACCGCCACGTTGCCCAAATCGTCGTAGGTGAGGCATAACAACCAGGAAAATATGCGCAATGGTGCATCGGGATCTGCGACGCGGCTGGATGAATCGGTGCCGAACAGGCTGGTGACGTTGTCTTTTGAAACCGACTTCCAATACGCCTCGCCACTGGCGTTGTTTATCCAGCGCTCAATCTGAGCGAAGAGGCCTTCGATCCGCGGACGATATCGCTGAACCGTGTAGGGTTGTCCTTGAATCGTAGCCTGATAGCTATCCAGCGCCCAAGGTCCGGTGGGAACTTGAGATCCCTCCTGCGACATAGGAGGTACGAGCTCGGGAACAAGGTCCTCGGCTCCGGACAAAATAAAAACATCGGATTCCTCTGCATCGAAGTATCGCGGCAGGCCCTTGTCGGTCTTGCGTGTAATGGAAGGAACAGAGAGGTGCCAGCCGAAACCGAATACGCTATTGCCGGATCCAGAGTCGTAATTGAGAGAAAGCTTGGGGAAGAAGCCTGCCCGACCGCGGCTTGCAAGAATCGGGAGATCAAAGGACGCGGTCCCATTTACAGGATTGACGCTGAACTTCTCGCCAATTCCCTGAATCGCTCCGCCACCCTTGGGTAAGCTAATGACAGGCGCAGCAAATTGACCTGAACCGCCGAAACCGCTGGTGTCAGAATTGGTTTTTGGGGCATCACGACTCTCATCCTCATACATAAGCGCGCCTCCGTCACGATGCTTGTCCACGCCAGAATAGTGGTGGCATACACACCTATGGTCGTAACGTGCGAGATGCCTTCGTCGGAAACGCCACTCGATACCAGCTTGTAAGGCAGGACGCAACAATGTTGAGAAACAGTTCTGTCGCGGGTTGCTCTGATAGAATGAGCTTCCCCCAATTTTTCCGCAGCAAAAGAGAATACGAGGGAACAATAAATTGTTCCCCTGATCTCCGCGGTAGTCTGAGATGAGCCACCACCAGCAGAATGTGTGGCGGCCCTTTTGGTGCTTTGAATGATGGAGGAAATGGGCGTCGCGCAACCTCAGCGCGCCGAGTACCGCAAAATTACCGCGCAGTATAGCTTGTGATTGATAGCTTGTCTATATATTTTTCGTTCTATTATCACTGAACAGGGTCGAACCCAGGTCGCCTGTGGCATTCTGTGCAGCGTTGTGCGGAAGCCCAGTTTTCTGACTCGAAATCAGGCCTCTCGTGTTGTCACTCGCAGCCTATCCAACAAGCACAAACAACCGACCAGCCAAACCATCGAGAATGGAAAAGCGGATACGAGTTGCCAAACGTTTTAAGCTGTTGTGCGCTGCCTTGCGCTGCTGTGCAACAGTGGCAGACGGTATGGTCTGAATCGGAGACGGGGGTTCGGCGGTAGAGCGATCGCAATCCGCCGTTCTAAAATTCTGGAGCTATGGTGACAACCCGTGTAGTGAAAAGATCTGTATCACTTTCGTATCACAGCAGCTTTGTCGGAGGTTGACGAGGGTGCTGGTAAGTTATTTATTTTGAATGGTGAGCTCGCTGGGATTTGAACCCAGGACCCACGCCTTAACAGTCCGCGCGTAGCCCAAAATCCGGTTCGTCACGGGCGTCGACTCTCAAGAAATCTTCCGATCGTTTCCAAGCTCCCCTTGGTGGGCTGGTGGTCGCCGGCCTCCCAGCCCAGCAACGTGCCCGGGTCTACACCCATTTGCTCGGCATCCTTCTCTGGGTCAGGCCGAGCTCTCGGCGGGCTGCGACGAGGCGTTCAGGGAGATAGGCGGCCGGCGGCAGCGGGTCGTAACCAAGAAACCGGACGATGGCCGGCATATAGCGAATGAGAGGGGTGGATTCGTTGCGTTCCCAGTTCGTGATCGTCGTTTCGTCAACGCCGATTTGCTCCGCAACCTCCCTTTGCAGGAGTTTCAGGTTCAGGCGGCGGGTGCGGAGTTGGTCGCCTAAGGTGTTGATTTCTTTCAGGTACTGCTCGGACCTCGGTTTTGGAGCGCCCGAAGCTCAGCATGGCAAAAAGGCAACGCAGGGATGAAAGCCAGCCGCCGCGGGCAGGATGAACTGTGATGGTATTTGAGCCTGCTGAACGACAGCTTAGAGAGTTCCGTATATGCAAACCCTTTTTTCGTTGCTCTTCTGCCTCTCAACACGAGGAATTGGGTGAACCGTGTCAAAATGTTCGCATTCCGGTCCTAGGATTTCGATGGCGAATCCTCAACCCTTGGAGCAGTTGGCGCAGGGGGTTGAGAGTTGGACTCAATGGCGCGCCCTGCATCCCGATGTCGAACCCGACTTCACTGGCGCAAACTTCGTGGGCAGAGACTTCGCCAACGCTGATCTGATTGACGCTGATTTCAGCAATGCCGATCTGCGCCGCGCCAATTTATCGCAAACCAAGCTGGCCGGCGCCACCTTCGCCGGAGCCGACCTCACCGCGGCTCAGCTTCCTGATTCGATCGTCAAAAGCCTGGATGACCTCGGCCCAGTCAAGGAAATCTCGTCGAACGCTCAGAAGCTCTTCATTGCCCTGCTTGGCGCTTGCCTGTACTCATGGCTCACCATCGCCACCACAACTGACGTGAACCTCGTCACTAACCGTGCCACATCGAGCCTGCCGGTAATTCAAACCAGCGTCCCAATCGTCGGCTTCTTTTACGTCGCACCTCTCCTACTCATTTGCGCGTATTTCTACTTCCAGTTCTATCTGCAAAAGCTCTGGGATGAACTCGGATCGCTTCCCGCCATCTACCCTGACGGCAAGGCTCTCTATTCCAAAACGGACCCCTGGCTCCTCGGCGACCTCGTCCGCATCCACAACGGCAATCTCCGCATCCGCACACCCTTTCTTACTAACCTGCAGATCTGGATCTCCGTCTTCCTCGCTTGGTGGGTTGTGCCTCTCACGCTCATTCTTTTCTGGGCCCGTTACCTGGTTCGCCACGAACTCATCGGCACCATCTTTCACTCCCTCGCCGCCTCCATTGTCATCGTCTCGGCGATCTTCCTTTACGGCCTCGCCCGCAATACCCTGCAAGGGGTGGAGCGCCGACCGTTTCGCTGGCTGTCCGTATTCAGTTGGCAAATCCATCGGACATGGCTCGCCCCGCATGCCACCTCTCTGGCCGTCACTTCGTTTCTTTTAGCCGTCGGCTTTGGTGCCATTCGCGGCCTGCGCTCCGGCGCCATCGAAGACAACTATTGGCCCATCCAAACCGGTCCTCGCTCCTGGATTCCCCGGGCCATGACGTTCCTCCACTTCACGCCGTTTGCCGATCTGCGTGCAGCCGAACTCTCCACCCGCTCTTCTGCCTCTGACAACTCCGGCAAGGACATCAAGGGCATTGCACTCAGCGCAACTGACCTGCGCTTTGCTGATATGCGCGTCGCGTTCCTAGCGGACTCACTCCTCACAGACGCCGACATCGAGCAGGCCGATCTCTGGGGTGCTGATCTCAGCCACGCAGGCATGGTAGGAGCAAATCTGAGGGGCGCAAGCCTAGCAGCCGCCAACCTGCAGGGCGCCTATCTCGTCGGTGCCAACCTCACCAACGCCGACATCAAGTACGCCCACCTTGAAGGCGCGCAGGGCCTCACCGCCGATCAGCTCCGATCAGCCCAGAACTGGTGCGAAGCCTACTTCGACGCCGGTCAGATTCAGATGCTCGGTCTGCCCGCTGGCAACAATCTGCAGGTAGGCAAGTGGCAGGAGATCGACGACGCCAACTCCGCGCTTGGCTCGCCCACCACAGTCGAGGCCTCGCGTGAAGCTGACCTTCGCCGCTTCGCCTTCGCGCCGGAGGTTCTCACCAACCAGCAGCAGGCCGTAACGCCCGGCGCACCCGCGCCCGAACACGCCATCGCCTCGCACAGCGTCACAGATGTCCCGCGTATTTACAACTTTCCGCCCGGTCTTGGAGGGGTGGGGGATGAACACTTCATGGTCTGTGGCCAGATGTTCCAGGCTGGGCAATTTCAAACCTGATGCTGAAAGGCATCCCTTTTCTGCTGGCGAACGTAGAAAGCTTGTAAGCGATATCTCCCAACTCTCCCAAGTCCTGCGAGGGCCACGCCAATCGGCGGTTCGGGCATTCCTGCGGTTGGCTTTTGAAGTTCCTGAGAGGACGCGAAAGGCGGGTGCCACATTTGCACTCCAGTTCAATCGCCAGCACATCCTCCGGGCCAATCGTGGTTTTCATCTCGTTGGTCATGGCTTCGCTTATATCTCGTGTCGGTTGTTAACACAACAGAACCCCATCTCCGAAAGAGGCGCAGAATGAACCGCTGGCAGACAGTACCACCGCAGCAGAAGTACACGGTCAGAGACTTTGAGCGTGAGTTTCCCACCGAAGACGCCTGCCTCGAATACGTCATGCAGAAACGCTTCCCTGGAGGCATGGCGTTCTGCGCCGTCTGCAAGGTCGAGCGGAAGCACTACCGCGTGTCCGGAAGAACGTCCTACGCCTGCCGCGCCTGCGGAAACCACATCTACCCTCTGGCCGGAACCATCTTCCACAAGTCCACCACATCGCTGCGGACATGGTTTCTGGTGATTCGGCTCATGGCTTCCACCCGCGTCGGAATCAGCGCAAAACAGATTCAGCGGGATACGGGAGTGACATACAAGACTGCATGGCGCATGATGAAGCAGATTCGCAAGCTCATGGGCGAGAAAATCCAGCTTCAGGGACCAGTGGAGATCGACGAGGCCCACTTCGGGGGATCGGACTCAAACAAACCTGCTCACCTCAGAGGCCGCGCCAAAACCCCCGCGCTGGGCATTGTGGAGCGCAGAGGCCGCGTTGTCGCCCGCGTCCTGCCTGATACGACCAATAACTCTGTCCTGCCCGTTGTAGGCGAAGTCCTGCCGCCGCGCACCATGATCTACACCGACGAATCCGCAACGCTTGCTCAGGTGCGCTGGATGGGCCAGAGTCACAGGCTGGCAACGGTTAACCACTCAGAGCGGTATGTGGATGGCTACGCCCATACCAACACGATTGACGGCTTCTGGAGCCTGGTCAAGAGAGGCATTCAGGGCGTGTATTACCAGGTCGGCGCGGAGTATTTGCAGTCCTACCTGGACGAATACAGCTTCCGGTACAACCGGCGGAAACTCATGCGCCCGATGTTTCGGATGCTGGCGGAGCGGACGGTGACGCTGGTTTGCCCTTCGGCGCGGGAGCAGAGGCTGGCGTTACCTGAGTAGTCGCCGCCTTATCCAGCAGATTGTGAAAGGCTTTGCGTGTCGGGGGTGGGATGGCCTTCTGTTTCTTCACTTCTGCCTCTTGAGCGCTTCCATGTGCCTCTCATGTGCCATCCGACTCTCCTCCAAATACTCGTTTGGGCCGTATGCAAGGCCACGCGGGTCTTTGCGAAAAAGAATGTCTACCCGGATCACAACTGCTGCCAGGCCTACAAAGTATAGAGCCAGCGCCGTCTCCTTCGCCCCATCGGGCAGTCCCGAAGCCAGTACGCCGCCCATAACGCCAGTAAGCACCAGAACAATCAGAGCATTGAACACAAGCGGACTCCTGACTGCATTGAGCAACTTCGGATCAGGCGAGTAGGCATCCACCCGCCCATCGTACATTGCCTTGCTCTAAGGGCTAATATGCGGTACCCCTGTACTGAGGTGACATATGGAGTACCAATTCAAATTTGTAAGCGGAGACGGAAGCGGGACGCACGAAAAGGCCATCGAAGAAGCGTTCAGAAACGGCTATGTGGTCAAATTCGTTTCCTGCGATCCATCCAGCCAAGCCCTCAACGCCAGCAAAACTATTGTGGTTTTGATGGAGAAGGCCCGGACCCGCAAAACGTAGCCGTAAGTACCCGGCGTGATTCCACGCTTACATTTGGGGCTAGATACGCCGCAGCAATCTGGCCTGCCCGCTGCACCGCCATGATCCGCTCCAGCGGTTCTCCTGGCACGGCGTTAACCGCATCGAAGATTGCCGCTACAAGCGGGTCGTTCTCGATGAGATTTCTTCCCGCATCTGCCTTAACAGCTATTCTGGCTTGATCCATAAATTCTCCGAGGTGAAATTCAATGACGGAAAAACAGGGTGAACAGGTCGTTTCTGCGCTCACGAGCATTGCCGCTTCGCTCCGCGCGTTAGTCCTCCTAGCGCAGGCGGCGTCTAAGCATCTCGGAGTCCAATCACCCGATCTAACTCCTCTTTTGCCAAGGTCATCGCCTCGAAAAACGGATCGGTAAGCCCGGAAACCTCTGGCCCCGGAATCTGAGCGGTAGCTTCTCCGAGATAATCGTTTCCGCTTCGCAACAGCACCCCTGCAATAACAATCGCATCCTGAGCGATATGCCGAGGATGCTCATTAGCCAGACGTGCTATCGCGTTGGCCAGAGCGAATATTTCGTCTACACCGCCACTTGCCCTGAGGGGATAATCACCGTTTACTTAGCGCTGACGGCCAAGTTGAACCGGACATTGAGATTGTCGGCGCCATCGCCCCTGGTGCACAGGTCGTCGTCTATTTCGCGCCGGCATACGGCAGTGGCTTTATGGACGCGATTGCCGCCGCGGTCAACGACACCGTCCACCACCCTACCGTCATTTCCATCGCCTGGGGTAGTCCGGAGCACTTCGGCTTCATGGACCCCTCCCTCGAACTGCGCACCAATGGACTTTTGCGCACCGCCGCTGCCCGCGGCATCACCATCCTCGCAGCCTCCGGGGATCACGGCGCACGCGACGCAGAAACTGAGAACCGGCTTGAAGTCGACTTCCCTGCTTCCAGTCCGTGGGTGCTCTCCGTCGGCGGCACCTCGATCGTCTCCCGCCAAAACAACACTAGCGCCGAATCGGTCTGGAACGACCCCACAGTCGGTGGTTCCGGCGGCGGTGTCAGCGGCCTCTTTGACCGACCTGACTATCAGACTAACTTTGTCGTTCCACGCAGTCTCACCGCCCGGCCCGGCCGCGGCGTGCCAGATGTCGCCCCCTGAATCCGGTTTGCAGGTCGTCGTCGACGGCACCTACGAGGTCGAAGGCGGAACCTCTATCGGCGCCCCGGCATGGGCAGGCCTCATAGCTCTTCTCAATCAGGGCCTCGGCCACAATCTCGGATTCTTCAACCCCGTCCTCTATCAGAAACTTGGCCCCGCTGGCGTCCTGCACCCAATAGTCGCAGGCAACAACGGCACCGCGGAGATGAGTGGCTACTGCGCTGGCCCCGGATGGAATTCGGCCACTGGCTGGGGCACCCCAGACGGCGTCCGTCTGCTTCAAACCCTCAAGTCTCTGTCGAAGTGACGCTTTATTGGAAGAGATTCTCTGAGTCGAGGTTGAAATTGAACCTCCACCCCTTCACACATCGTGTTTATCGAGTAGTGGCGAGCGCCCTGCCACAGAACGACATGAGACCTGTATAGCCTCAGCTTGATCAATCTTTAATAAGTCGGAATAGCGGAGCTGATCCTGACCTGCCCCCTAAGTCCGTACAGGTAATTCTGTAAATCTATCCCGCTGAGGCGCCCCGAATTTCTGGATCAGTCGTAACTGGAGATTTTGGCGGTCAAGACTCTCCCGAGCTTGATTGGCGGCCCTGAAGCGCACTCCAGATACTAACTAACGAATCTCTGGAGTGAGCGATTTGAAAAAGCGCTTCGCCCCGATAGTTGGGATTTTCCGGCAAGCGAGGAACCGGGTCAAGGGCGGCGTTTTTCGCCGGCGAAGCGAACCCTTGACGCGGTCCGCAGCTTGCCGTATTCACGTTGATCGGGGCGAAGCGCTCTGTCGTCGTGTAAATGCTGGCGAACGAAGCTGGCGTTCTGTCCGCCAGTGCACTGTGCGGCCGCTGGCGGTTGTAGTGATCACGCCAGCGAGCCAGCGTCTGCCGTGCGTCGTGTAACGAGTTGAACCATTCGACGTTGAGGCACTCATCGCGCAGTCTGCCGTTGAAGCTCTCGATGAATCCGTTCTCTACCGGGCGACCGGGGCGGATAAAGCAGAGCTGCACGCCATGCTGGATCGCCCAGGCCTCCAGCGCTCGTCCGGTGGATTCACTTCCGTTGTCCACAGTGATGCTCCGCGGAGCCGAGCCACGCTCCTCGATCGCACGCGTCAGCGCCACAACCACGTGCTTACCGTGCAGGGAACGGTCTGCCTCCAGAGCAATACACTCCCGGGTGAACTGGTCGACGATCGTGAGGATACGGTAAGAACGACCGTCGACCAGCTTGTCACTGACGAAATCGGCCGACCAGCACTGATTCGGCCCGCTGGCCGGGCTCTGCGCCACGCGCTGTCGCCGGCTGATCTTCTTGCGTTCCACGCTGCGCACCTTCAGGTTCTCCTCATCGTAAAGACGGTAGACGCGCTTGGCATTTACCTGCCATCCCTCACGGCGCAACAACACGGTCAGGCGGCGATACCCATAACGCACATGGGTGGCCGCCAGCTCGCGCAGCCGACTGCGGAGTGCCTCCTGCAGCGGTCTTCTGCTGGTGTACCGCATGGTGCTCCACGCCATGCGCAGAATTCGCGCCGATCGCCTCTCCGATATTCGATACGTCTCCTGCACCCACCTCGCCAGCCGACGCCGATGACGAGGCCTTACAGCTTTTTTGACACAATCTCCTGCAGGATCTGCCGGTCCAGCGTCAGATCCGCCACGATCCGCTTCAGCCGGCCGTTCTCCTCCCGAAGCGATCGCAGCTCGCGCAGCTCCTGCACGCCCAGCCCCGCGTACTGCTTCTTCCACATGTAAAAGGTCGCCTGGCTGACACCCAGCTTCCGGCAAATATCGGCCGTCTTGTCTCCGGCCTCATACTGCCTCAGCGCCGCGATGATCTGTTCTTCCGTATGACCCTTCCCTGGCATCTCGACTCCTCCTGGTTATCCCTCCAGAGGACCTCAACTGCCAAATTACTCCAGTTCCTGCTGATACAGATTTTGGGTTTTGCCTCAGGGAATTTGGCCGTGAGAATGTCGTTTGCAAGTCTGTCCGCGACTTGCTACATTGTTCGGATTCCACGGGGTCATCGCCAGGCAGAAAGGAAAGCCTTAGCCATGCGAAACCGATGGAGTGCCTTGTTTCTGGCAAGTGTCCTGACGCTCAGCTGGGCAGGTTATGCGCAGGACAAATGTGATTTCAAGGATGAGATCGAGGGTGCGGACCTCCCTCCCTGTCAGCCCCTGCAAAGTGGCGGACAACTCTGTCCCGTTCTCAAAGGACGGAATGGCCAGCTCCATCCGAACTACGACAAGGTCTGGGCTCATCCGGAACAATAAAGATAACTTCGAGGTTGCCGATAAGCCTGGAAACCTCACCCGCTCCCATCTGAGCGGCTGTTTGCAGCCCAGCCAGGGCTTCGCTTGGGCCGACCCCAACAACCCCGACGACTTCGCGATCGCCGGAGACGAAGGCGCAGCAACTCCCGGTCAGGAACCGCAGCCGTGTATTTCTGCTGACTCGAATGGGATACGAATCCTCGGCGCCAATACTCCCTGCAAGGGGCCCGGAGGCCCGACGGAGCAGCGCTACGTGATCAGCGGCATGGCCAAACTGGAGGCGCAACAGAAGGAAGAAGCCTGGTGCTGGGCCGCGGTCATCCAGATCGTGGCGCACGCGGAGCGCGTACCGCTCAATCAGGACGCAATCGTTCAGGATGTCAAGGGCAAGCTCCAGGTCGAAGGCGCGGACTTTGACGAAATTACTTCCTACTTTGACGTGGGATGGCACGGAAAGCCGGGAGCGGCGGGCACCTGGACGAGCGACAGTCTGGCGTACCGCATGAGCCCCGACGGCACGGACGCGGAGGCTAAGGCCGCCTCGACCCAGGGACACGCCATCTTCGACGGCGCTCCCCCGGCTCCCATGATTCTCCGTTATTTCCAGGTCGGACGGCCGATAGTGCTCGCCTACAAAAACAGCGACGGCGGGGGACACGCGGTTGTTGCCTTTGGCGGAGACTTCGAAAATACCTCCGGCGGACTGACTCTGAGAACCATCACGATCTACGACCCTTTGACAGACACGGAAGGCAAAGAAGAGTGGAAGTTCTTCAGTCGCCGCCTGATTGGAGCTTGGTTTCCGACGATCGCACTGCGCGATGGCTGCAACGTATTCACATTGGGCCAGCCGCCTGATCCCCGCTGCCAGAGCCCGGTTCAGGGATCCGGGATTCCGGCTCCGGGCGGGCGAATCTTCTGAAGTGCGGTGATTCCGCCAATTGGAATGAGACGTGTCTCCTGGAGGTGACGATGATTTCTGATGCGATTCGAGACGTTTCGACGGCCCAGGCGCTCTCCGGCAAAGGCGATGCAGGCGAGATGCCCGTCACTTTCCCCCTGGTTCGGGCGCTCTTTGCCGTCGTCTGCTGCGCGTTGGTTTTTCTAGGATGCCTGATCGTTGCCTGCCTCTTTGTCTCCAGCCGCGACTACCAACTGGGCATCCACGCGGCCCTTGCAGGTCTATCGCCCAACCACAGTGCGCTCCTCACGTATGTACGGGCGTGGGATTTCGCCGTCGTCAAATTTTCGACCGTGTTTCTGGGCTTTGGGATCATCCTGATTGGCGCGCTCTATGTGTTGCATCAGGCCGAGGCCGGGTTCCAAATGAGCGTGGACGGGCCGGGAGCGAAAGGGTCGCTCCAGTCTTCCTCGCCCGGCCTGGTCATGGTCGCACTCGGGGTTCTCCTTCTGATATTTGCCCTTGAAACAAAAAGCGAGGTCAACTATACAGCGCCGGTGAATCCTCCCAGCCTTCCCTCCAATGCGGTGAAACCGATGCCTCCGGTAACCCCATGAAACCCACAACGCTTCTAATCCTCTCTCTGCTGTTTGCTTCTCTGGCTGGCGCGCAGGAACCAACCTGGTGGAGAAGCCTGACGCCGCAGCAACAGCGGTCCATTTCCTGTGAGGTGGAAAAGGACGATCCATCTCTGGTAAAGCTTCTGCGCCCCCTCGGCTGGGATGAGACTCGATTTCCCAATAACGATTGGTCCACCAGCTACGTTGTCGTCATCGCGCCCAATCATTTTCACCGCGGATATCATCTCGGGTTGATCGAAGAACGCAAGACGGATGACTCGCTCGAGTTCCGCTGGGGTTGGGTGACACCCCAGACAAGCAACCCCGGCGGGCCGCCGAACCCAGATGGTAGCGGCGGCCCAGGTGACAGCAGCCACACGATCGGTTCTGCACATGAAGGAAACGAAGCGATCGTGGTGGCATTTCCGAAAGATGAGTTGACGGGGCGAACCGTTACCTGCTCCGAAGTGCCTTTGTCTTAGAGCCCTTCGACGGAGTGGAGCTTGCACCTGCGATCCTCCTGGAAAGCCCCCTTGTGACCAGGAAAACCCACTGGCAAGCCCCAACGGGACGCCCGAAGCACACAGGAACGTTCTCGAGTTCGCAGTGGTGCGCATTGTCGGCAACACGGACATTTCGTTTCCTGAAGCAGGCCCGGTCCGCAAACTTCCGGTTTGCCGGCGATACGGCAAGTTGACTGATTCTTTGGGTGTATGGAACTCTTTGCAAATGACAGTCGAGGAAGTTCGAGACCTGATTGGTGCTCAGAGCGCAGGGAACCTCGCTGCCATGAATGACCACCGTATCGCATGCGCTTGTCGCGCCGCGTATGGTCTCCGTAATCGCACGTCGAGTGAAGAATGGTCGCGTCGAAGACGCGACTCAAAACGTCTGGCTCGTGGGCCAAGAGAATTGGCCCGACGGGTACAAGATCATTCTGTGCGAGGACGGTTCCCAATTTGGTCTGGCTTTAATCGGATTCCATGACGACAGATTTCCGGTTCTGGTCGGATGGTTCGGCAGCCTTATGTCAGCGTTCCACGGCATGTAGAAGCCAGAGCCGCGAAACTTCCGAATCGTCGGTGATACGGCAGCGTTATGATCATCGTGATGCATGGGAAGCACTTGATCGATTTCATACGACCAGTGGCCGAGCTAATCCTGGGCGCACTGGTTGCATGGTGCCTCCTTGCCAATACCCCAAAGAGCAGAAAAGCGAAGGTCTCAGCAAGTGGACGGGTCGAGTTCGCTCCGAACCGCCGTGCCACCGCTGCGTGGCTGATATTGGCCGCGTTCTTCGTCTATCTGGTTCCCATTCAGTTCAGACACGTCCGCGGACATTCATTCTCGATCGTGACTGCCGTAGCCTTTGCGTCAGTCGCCATCGCGCTCCTCACCTCATTCCCGGGCGCGATCCTGATCGATTCTGAAGGACTGCAACAGACATTCTGGGCATGGAAGAATAAACGAATACGGTGGGCGGACATAGTTGAGATCAATACAGGCGAGAAGAGCGGCACGGTTACGATCACCGGGGCTGATGGCATTAAGATCGTGCATTCACGCCAATTGCCTGATCGCCCACGCCTCCTCTGGGAACTCAAGCAGCACTGTGCGGAACAGCGTCAAGCGGACTTCCCGGGAGAGCCGGTCTCCAGTTCGCCGTAACGGCCGTAAAGTCGGCAACACGGAAGTTCCGACCGATTGGGGCGGAGGGTCGCAGAGTCACCGTTTTGTGCAAGGCAGCTGCAGTCCGCAGGATTCCCGGTTTGGCGAGGTCATCGGTTCTCAAGAAATCTCCTGATCACCTCCAGGCTGCGCGAGGTGGGCCGGTGGTCCCCAGCCTCCCAGCCCTGCAGGGTTCCCGGATCGACTCCCAGCCGCTTCGCCATCTTCCTCTGGGGCAGGCCGAGGTCTCGGCGGGCTGAGACGAGACGCTCTTGGAGAGAATAGGCGGCCGGCAAAGGGTCATAGCCAAGGAACCGGACGATAGCCGGCATGTAGCGGACAACGGGGGTGGATGCGTGCGTTCCCAGTTCGTAATCGTGGCCCCGCTGACACCGATCTCCTGTGCAACCTGCTTTTGGAGGAGTTTCAGGTCCGAACGACGGCTACGGAGGTGGTCGCCTAAGCTGATGATTTCTTTAGGATAAGGGTCCGATCGGGGTTTTGGGGCCCGAAGTTCGGAATGGCAAAAAGGCAACGCAGGGATGCTGTTGCATTGCCCATTTCTTACTCTGAAAGTACGAGGGCAAATCGGGGAAGTACACCCACGAGCCTAAGTATTCCAACCCCGAACCACGCGGCTAATATGGGCCTGATCCATTTCCTCAACCCATGGAGCGTAGTGCTTCCGGACCATATCTGTGTTTACGTGGCCGAGCATTTTCGCTACCTCCTCGGGCCTCTGACCCGCACGCAATTGCCGCACCGCAAATGTGTGCCGAAACTGCTTGCAGTTGGCCTGCTTCCGTTTGGGCCTTCCCCGATCATCCAAGGTGGGTAGTTCGACCCATTTCACATTGGCCGTTTTGAGCGCCTGGCGGACGCTCATCGACCAATCATTACGATCGCTGACCAGCTTTAGTCGGGGATCGCGGAAAGGCATTGCTGACGGGTTTTCAGCGAGGCTGGGCACCGACCGGAGCGCCTCGGCGATGTCAGCGGGCAGCGGTACAACGGCCTCAACCTTCGTCTTCACCCGTTTGTAGCGGTAGACGCTGACCTCCCGCCCCTCGACGACATGGCCCCGAATGCGCGCCGGTTCGAATAGAACCGCGTCCATTACGTCGCACCCGGTGTGCAGGAGAAGCAATACGAACGCTCGCAGGCGGGCATCGTCATCGACCTGGCGCAGGACTGCCTCGACCTGCTCATCGGTATACGGCCCCTGCACATGATCGCTATTCGCCTTGACGGGCTTTACGGTGGCGGCGACATTGTCGGGAATCACCTTGTGCTCGTGCCAATACCGGAACATGGACCGAACCATGACCCAGCGCTGGCGCCGAGTGCTCGCGGAGCGCTTCGTCCAGTGCCGGGAACCATACCAACTGCCCAACAGGAGGCTCGTGATCTCCTGAATGTGCTGGAGTCCCATGTCTTTCGCCCAGCTCTGCATCTCTTTCGTGACCACAGAGTACTGCTCGTAGCTCCCTCCTTTGCCCAGATCCCGGGCGACCCGTTCTAACCAGAGATCGCAGGCAGCTTTGACGGTCAGCAGCTTCGCGTCGTGCAGCTCCGTAACCGCCCGCGCAGCGGCAATCTCCGGATCCATGGCCCGCAGACGGTCAGCCGCAATCCGCTGAGCTTCGGCCCAGGACGGCGTATTCAGGCTGATTCGTTTCTTTTGGCCACCCTGTTCCCGGAGGTAGAGCCATTTCGGGCAGGAACAGGCGTTGTGGTCTTTGGCCTTACGATGGGGGCAGGACTGGAGATGGCGAGTGTACGGTTTGACGCTGCCGTGAGCCAACTTGAGAACATTCACAGGCCGGGATCCTTTTCTGGAGTGTTCGTCTAGTGTACACAAAATCATCATCCCTATAAACACCCATTATTTATGCCTATTCTAGGGCGATCACATTTATATTCTGAACTTAGGATAGAAAAACGGAAAAGCCTCACGCGGCTCGCTTCCCCGCGTGGGGCTTTTCCCTTTTTCCCCTCACTTTCTCTGCTCTGAGCCCTGAGCCCTGTGCTCCGCGCTCCTGAGCTCTTCTTCAAGGAGCACGCGCCATGTCAGACCCCTCGTCCCAGCCCGCCACCCCC
>Ga0335072_10004049_pt1 | contig 21875 bp, 20 predicted proteins | sample Lox_Sample_21_FD_206725 | JGI IMG/M metagenome (GOLD analysis project Ga0335072, IMG submission 206725) | Soil microbial communities from Loxahatchee National Wildlife Refuge, Florida, United States - Lox_Sample_2.1 | ecosystem: Environmental > Terrestrial > Soil > Wetlands | place: USA...
CGGGAACCAGCACCCGTAACCGAAGCCGGCCTTATGTTCGCCGGTTACAGGCACAGCTACACTTGGAAACCCGGGATGAATCCATGGCGGTGCGAAAATGAAAAACTCTGATCCTCTTGCTCACCTTGAGGAAACAAACGGACGATTGTTGGTCGATCCGGAAAACCACGCCTGCGGCCGCTCACCAGGTGGGACTTAGTTCGCTTAGTTCGCTTAGTTCGCTTATTTCGCACTTTTTTGCAACGATCCGCGCCAATCCTCTCCCTCCGCCACTGCAGAAGCTCGGGGTGTGTCCAGTGCGCCCCTAAAATGGCCGCTCTTTGCCTTGGGGCCAGTTGAGGCAGTAGATGGACAAGCATCTCCGCGTTATGTATCAGGGCACGGCTTTAAGTCGGGCCGCAACAAACCCCGCCAAAGACCTGGGCTTTAGCCCCTGCTTCCCAATTGACCTTTCCGGTGCACTGTTCTAACCTCGCGTTTCATGAATCGACGGAAGTGGATGACCCATTCTATGGCGTGCCTGGCCGCGATGGCATGCGATCGGGCCATGGCCACTCCAGTGAGCATGATGCCGGAAATCCCTATGCGTGACGCGAACGAGGCCTTCGATCATATCCTGCTGGGCGTATCCCATCTCGAGGCCGGCATCCGCTGGATCGAGGAACAGACGGGAGTGCGCGCGGAGTTAGGCGGCGCTCACCCCGGGCGAGGGACCTGCAACGCATTGCTTTCCCTCGGAGGGCTCCACTACCTCGAGATCATCGCGCCCGACCCGGCGCAGGCGGGCCACCCCGACGAACTCGGGCTGGCAAAGCTCTCATCGCCCCGTATCGTGCAATGGGCCGTCCATACCGAGGACATCGCCGCAGTGAAGCGCATGGCTGAGAAGGCCGGCATCCAGATCATTGGGCCTCAACCCGGCTCCCGGCTGCGTCCGGACGGCAAAAGGCTCCAATGGCAGACGCTGGGCATCGCGCAGACGACGCCGCTGGTGCCATTTTTCATCCAATGGGAAGCGGGCTCCCCGCATCCGTCGTCCGATGCCCCGCAGTTGGGCGTCGCGAAGTCGCTACGCTTCGAGACACCCCAACCCGGCGAGTTGCGTCGCATCCTGCATGGCGTTGCCATCCAGGCCGGCATCCGCAAGTCCGGCGAGGCCCGCATCCGGCTCACCGTGCAGACGGCGAGAGGCGTGGTCGAGATGAGCTAGTCGCAAGGCTGCCGGCGTCGCCGAAGCGACACCGAAGAGCACCTGACTTGGCTTGCGGCAAGGGTTAAGAAGCAGAATTGTCACCTCGCTTGCCCCGGCGTGCCGTGGGACCGAAGCGGCCTGTCCCGGCAAGCCGTGGAAGCGAAACGGAGGGACTTGCTGTTTGCTCATCTCCCAAGGAATTTGTGCATCAGCAGGGATACTATTTTATCTCCGTTGATTGTCTTACTTCTCCGTTGATTCTTTTTGAAAATGCTCTGCGGCATGATCCAATCGCGATTCCCACCGCTTTTGCAGAGCCTCGGCCTTCACGCGCTGCTCGGGATTCAGGACCGTGGTGTAGATCTTCGATTGCAGTTGTTCTTTCTCGACCAGCAGGGAAGCGATCGTCTGCGCCTGGCGGTCCGCAACCTTTTGCACTGCGCTTGGGTCGGGATTCACCTGCGCGGCGATGGCGTCCATCTCCTTGTTTTCCTCGAGCAGTTTGTGAACATGTGCAGAGAGGGCGGGTTGTTCCTCCCGCCACAGTGTCTGCACCTGCGCTTGTTGCCCATCGGTCAGCTTCAGCTCATGCTGCAGGAAGCTCATCGGCCCTGGGTGATGCCAACCGTGGCCGCACCAGCCTTGTCTTCTCCGGGTGTCTGCGCGGACGAAGACGAATGCCGTCAGGAGCAGCACCACGACGATCGTGGAAATGATTGTGATTCGTTTCATAATGCATTACCTCTCAAGCCGTTTCGATAGTGTTCATGATGAAGGCGGACATACCTGCCGGCAGCACGATCAGCGCTGAGCTACCGATACGGCACTGTTGATGACAGACGGCTGTGTTCCCTTGGTTTCGGCGGAGCGGCCTGGCAGCACTTCCACAAAGGTATCGGTACCGGGAAAATATATTTCTCCCAGGAAGCTGCGGCCCATGGCGTTGTGGAAGACGAGACGGCCATACTTCTCTATGCTGCGCTGCCGCTCAGGAAGCATTGGAAATATCTTCATATGATCCGTTTTCACATCGACCACGGAAAGCAGGAATTGGCTGGTTTCCACGCGCCCCGGTAGCGGGCTGAACCGGTAAGTTCCGGGGGCAATCGTTTGGTTGTCTATGGTGAACGGGAACGAGACGGTAGCGGTTACCGAAAGATCGCTTTGTGCCTGCAGATTGCCTGCGAGTGCCCCGCTGCCGATGAAAATGGCAACCAACGGCTTGATGACAGCTGATGAGATTCGCTTCATGGCTGGTTCTTCCTCCGAGGGCGATGAGCTTCGTCCCTGTTGCGCTCGCGTCCATGACGGACGATCGCCACATTTTCGATTTCAGCAGCGGGGTCAGCACCGTGCGATATAGGTTGGTTAAGCAAAGTAAAGTTGTGTAAAGAGAGGATTCCTCGCCGGAGGGATCTTCTAAAATCGAATCGCGGAGGAGGCGGAAGACTATGCAGCGAATTCTCCTCGTAGACGATGACGTGCAACTCTGCAAGCTGCTCGCCGAACGCCTCGCGGGTGAGGGCTTCGCCATAGAGACACTGCGCGATGGATCCGGTGGGCTGGAGCGCGCGCGCTCGGCGGATTATTCCCTTGTGCTGCTGGACCTGATGTTGCCGGGCATGAGCGGCCTGGATGTGTTGCAGCGCCTGCGCAAAGTCTCTCCCGTTCCGGTGCTGATCCTGACCGCGCGGGGCGAAGACGCGGACCGGATCCGCGGTCTGGAAATGGGCGCGGACGATTATGTTCCCAAGCCTTTCAACCCGCGCGAGCTCATCGCCCGCATCCGCGCCATCCTGCGCCGCACCGGGCGCGTAGACACCTGCGCCGAGCCTCTCGTCGTGGGGGATCTCCGCATCGATCCGGCCATACGCGAAGCCTGGCTGCAGCATGTGCCTCTCCATCTGACGAGCGTGGAGTTCACTCTGCTTGAGGTCTTCATGCAGAAACCGAGCCGCATCCTTCCCCGCGAGCTGCTGACCCGGAAGGTCTTAGGCAGAAAGCTCGGCCCTTTCGATCGCGTCATCGATGTTCATGTCAGTAACCTGCGCAAAAAACTTGGAGGATCGGAAGGCGGTCAGCGGATTCGCGCGGTTCGCGGCAGTGGCTATCTGTTCGCTGCGCGGCCTGACACCAGGGACCCAGATCATGCCTAACCTTTTCCTTAAGGTTTTCTTTTGGTTTTGGGCCACCGTCATTGTGACTGGTATCGCATTGATCCTTACCTTCATCCTGGAGCCGAGAAGTGTGCCCTCACGATGGCACGAAACACTGACAGAGACTGCTCGCTACTCCGGAAGCATCGCGGTGGAGACAGCGGAGCGGGAGGGCCCCGCGTCCGCGTCCCGTTACCTCGCCCGCATCGAACACGACACCCACATGAAATCCTGCCTCTTCGACGCGGCGGGAAGCGCCATTGCCGGCACTGGCTGCAACTCATTTGGGGATTTGACGTCGCATGTTGCTGCTTCTCACGTGTTCGTGTTTAGCCTGAGGTATGGGATCACACGGGTTGCCTTCACGCTTGCGGGGCAAAGCGGACGGAATTACATCTTCGCCACCGAACTTCCGGCAGGCCCTCGTGCCGCGCTTGGTGTAAATCGGAGCGCAATGCTGTTGCAGTGGGGGGTGGCTCTTGCCGTCTCCGGACTGATCTGTTCTCTCCTGACTCGCTATCTCACCCGTCCTATACTCCAGCTCCGCGAAGTGTCGCAAAAGCTGGCGGCCGGCGACCTCACCGCCCGCGCGAGTCAGGTGTTGATGCAGCGCCGCGATGAAATGGGAGACCTGGTGCGCGATTTCAATGCCATGGCTTCGAGAATCGACGAGCTCGTTTCGCGCCAACGGCAGCTCATTTCCGAAGTCTCGCACGAATTGCGCTCGCCCCTCGCGCGGCTCAACGTCGCGCTCGACCTGGGACGCGAACGGAAGGGAAGTGATCCGGCCTTCGAGCAGATGCAGGAGGACATAGAGCTTTTGGATGAGATGATCGGGCGATTACTGACCATCGCGAAGCTGGACATATCCGAGTTGCAGGTTCCGATGACGGAGGTCGACCTGACAGACCTTCTGACGCAGATCTCCCGTAATGCCAAATTCGAAGCAGGGGAGTCGGGTAGCGCGATCAATCTCACCACTTCCGGGCGATGCGTCGTGCGCGGGAACGCGGAACTTCTGCACAGCGCCGTCGAAAATGTCGTACGCAATGCGATTCGTTACACGCCGAACGAGACCTCGATCGACATTTGCCTGGCCTGCGAGCGCTCTTCCCGTGGGCCGGAGGTTCGTCTCACCGTTCGCGACTATGGTCCCGGGGTTCCCGAGGCCGAGCTCAAGAATATATTCCAGCCCTTTTATCGAGTCACGGATTCCCGGGATCGCCAATCCGGCGGTACGGGGCTTGGTCTGGCCATCGCCGACCGTGTCGTCAAGATCCACCAGGGCACGATTCGCGCCGAAAACGTCGCCCCTCGCGGCTTGCGCGTGGAAATCCTTCTTGCTCGGTTGCCAATCGAAAGTTAACACCTTTTCCTGCCCGGATCCTTTCCGGTGACGGACGGATTTGTCATCGAGTGGCAGCGTGGTCACCCCATCTAAGACAGCCCGTCATGCGCTCGATCGAAGTATCATACCTCCTGCTACCGACGCTCGCTCTTCCACATAAGCAACACATTTAAAACGCTCTGCTTTGTATGTCTTCGGACAATACCGGAAGCACCTTGTTGTCTGGCGGCGCCGGGAGTCTAATTCGTAAGCAATCACGGCACTGGGCTCAGTGATACGAAAAAGACCGTTCCCTTGGGGAGATCCGGATGATTAGTAATGGATGGAGAGTCTTAAGGTGTCTGGCATTGCTGGCTATCGTCTTCACGGCCTGCGAGAGGTCTCCTGCGCAATCGACTACGTTGAATCCGCTCCACCTCACGGAAAATCACGTGACCGCTTCGGTTGCCAATCTGGAGTTGGAGGCTGCCTGGTATGAACGCGTTTTGGGGTTTCACCGCAGCGCGCTACTGGGTGGCAGGAAAGACTTCGGGTTGTACCAGATGACAATGCCGGGCAACCGCATCGATCTCGTCTGGCAGATGGGATCAGCGCGACACCAGCAGGCAAAGGGGCGCATGGAGCAAGGTTGGCTCCATGTTGTATTCAACACACCTGACCTCAAGGCGGCGTACCAATACCTGGCTGCTCAGGGAACGGATGTAGCGATAGAACGCGATGCGGAACACAAAATCGTTCATCTGACCCTGCACGATCCCGAGGGAAACGAGATCGGACTGGTGAACGAATGAAAGGACCGGAAACCGGAATAGTTGCACGTGGCCCCCGCGTTTCGGCTGCTGCTTTTCGGGCCAGGTGTGTCCAGTTGTACCGTTTGTTTACGGATAAGACGATCGCAAGGAGAGGCTAAATGGCCGGCAAAGCGCTTTCACGCCGTGAATTCCTGACGGCCACGATGGGGGCCGGCGGCGCCATGCTGCTCGGGCCGGCCTGGCTGTATGCGGCAGCCGATGCACCGGATCCGCGCCTGGCGCAGGTCCTGTCCGGAACGACTGGTATCGACATGCACAACCATGTCTACCCCGCGGGAACAGAACCGCCTCCGCAGAATGGCCAGCCACCGCAACAGTCGGAGCAACCACGGGCTCCGGGTCCTACGCTCGCAGAAGAGCTCAGGCGGTCAGGCCTTACGGCGGTCTGCGCCAGCTTCGTGTTGGATTCCTGGCCGATTCACAAGCCAGGGGAGGCGCGGGACAGGTACCTTAACTGGCTCAGCGCCATCGACGCACAGCTCGAAAAGGGACACCTGCACCGCGCGCTCAATGTGAAAGACCTGCAGGCCGCGCATGACCGTCACCGGCCAACGATCGTTCAGACGGTCGAAGGAGCGCAGTTCATCGAGGGGCGCCTGGACCGGATCGAGGAAGTGTACAAACGTGGTGTGCGAAATCTGCAACTGCTTCACGAGCGAGACGACCTGGTGTCGCCGCTGGGGGACGTGATCATGGCGCCCGCTCACCTTGGTGGTCTGACCGCTTTCGGCGCAGAGGTGATTCGGGAATGCAACCGGTTGGGGATCCTGGTGGACCTTGCTCACGCTAGCCCGCAGACGGTGCTGGCAGCCTTGAAGATCACCACGCAGCCGATCCTCGTGTCCCACACGGGTCTTGATAGCCGAACCGGCGACAACCCCAGAATGGCGGAGATCATGAAGCCACACCTGATCAGCAAGGAAAACGCGAAGGTCGTGGCTGACGCGGGCGGTGTGGTCGGTGTGTGGACGAAACTGGCTGCGTCGCCGAAACAATTCGTGGAAAACCTCAAGGCAATGGCAGAGGCGATAGGTGTGGACCACGTCGGTATCGGCACCGACACGGATCTCTTCTCCTCACGTGTGGGTCAAGGCACAAATTATGTCTGGCCTGGCATGACGGGTGGATTCTTTCCGGCGGTTGTCGGTGAGATGCTCCTCCAGGGCTTCACGCCTGACCACATCGCCAAGGTCAGCGGCGGAAACTACTGCCGCATCTTTGGCAAAGCCACGGCCGGCCACGCCTAAGTAATCGGCACAAATGATAGTTTTGTCTGTCCGCTAAACCGGTATCTTCGAGCCCCCGATTCGCCAAACGCCCTGGTGAACAGAAGTACGATACCTCTCGATACCTGGGTCTCGGCCTCGATACCGAACTCTCTGCTGCGCACAAGCTGCACATTTCACGATCTTTGCCAAAGCGCTCGGCGAACGATACTGCAATGAACTTGTGGGGCTCTGTGGACACGGATGTAATGCCCACATGCACGAAAATCCCCACCAGGAGAACACGATGAAACGAGCTATGAGTCTATGTTCGCTATTCTTCTTCGCATTTGGATCTATGAGCTATGCCGTCGCGCAACGGTCCGGATCGGTAAGTTTTCCCAACACAGTTCGCGTCGGCGCAAACAGCCTGCCTGCAGGAGTGTACAAGGTTCGCTGGGAGGAGGGTTCCAGCGATGCTCAACTCACACTTTCCGGCAACGGTCATCGGATCACAATTCCCGCAACCGCCGCTCCTGCTACTGGCCCGGACCAGGTTTTTGAACACCGGGATGGTAGTGGCCAGGTGGTGGACGGGTTCATTGTGAAGGAAACAAACTTTACTCTGAAAAACCGCTAGGCACCATTTGCGTCGGTGCCGGGGGTGCAATGGGCGCCGAGGCTCTCGCGGCCATGTTAACGGGAGAAAAAAAGAGCCGCCGATGACGCGAGTGAATCGGCGGCTCCGTTACGCCCTACTTGTTGCCGTGTGTTTCGATGTGGTGCTTGGCAGCTTCACCTGCATGCTCGCTGGCGCTTCCTTCCAATCGTATCGCCGTCGACATAGCGCTGCTGAGGCTGACCGAGCGCGTGCTCACCCGCGTACCGCGATTCTCCGATTGTTGCCGATCATGGTTCCGGCGGCGAGCTTCACGCGGTCGACCGGCCGCCGGATTTAACACTGGCAGGAGACGCGAACACATTCGGCGTTCGACAGCTCAACTTCTTCAACTGTGGGTTTTGCCCGTCCGGCTTCTCGAGGCTAGAAGCTGGACACAGACGGTTGCGTTAAATCGGGATTTTCGTATTCCCGTGCGAAGTCGGCCGCGTTTTTAGTGAGCCATGGCGCCCGGGCCGAAGTAAGCAGCGGCCGCGGTGCGGGTGAGTTGAGCAGCCCAAAGATTACCGGCTTGGGCGCGGGTGATTCATGAACATGGATTGTCGGGGGAAGACTCATAAATCCTCCATGTGGTTGCAGTGCCAGGAGAGCGGCTCCTCTGAATCAGGGCCGTAAAGAACGTTCGGTCGCTGCCATTCTACTCCAATCTCCTTCAAGAGGGCAGCAGCTCGCCTGGAAAAACTCAGATCAGCGCAAAAGCAGACACCCACACAGTGCCTCGATGTTCTTCTCCGAATGGATGGCTCAGTTCGCAAGCACCCGCGCAAACACGTCGGGGTCGACATTGCCCCCCGAGGCTACCAGGCCGATGCGTGAACCGCGCAGCCGGTCCTTCTCTTGAAGGGCCGCAGCGAGCCCGGCGGCGCCGGCGCCCTCCACGACACTGTGCGTGTCGCTAAAGTAAATTCTCATGGCATCCGCAATTTCCTGTTCGCTCACGGTTACGATTCGTTCCACGTTCTTTAGGATCAGGTCGAGCGCCTCCTCATCCGGCACGCGGCAAGCCATTCCATCCGCCAGCAGAGTGCTGACGGGGGCGGCGACAGCATGACCGGCTGCAAAGGACAAAGAATAAGCCGGGGCGCCTTCGGCCACGACACCAATGATCTTCGTCTTCAGCCCCATTCCATTGCGAACGGCCGAGCAGGAACAGATGCCCGACCCCAGGCCGATGGGCACGTACACTGTGTCGACGGGAGCCGCGGAGAAAAACTCCAGCCAATACGTGGCCACTCCTTTGACGATGTCCCGGTGGTAGTTGGGAACAAAATGCCAGTTATGTTGGCCGGCGAGCGACTCCGCATACTCCTTGGCTTCCTGGAAGTCATTCCCATATTCGATGAGGTTAGCTCCCTGGGCGCGCATAGCAGCATTCTTGGCCGTACTGTTGCCGGCAGGCACCACGATGTGCGCGGGAACCTTCCATCTTTTGGCAGCCAACGCCACGGACTGGCCGTGATTGCCACGCGTCGCGGTCACGAGCCCGGACACATGATTCCCGTTGCGAAAGACCTCCGCCGCGTAGACCACGGCTGTCCGCGCCTTGAATGCTCCGATCGGGGTATAGTTTTCGTGCTTCACCCAGACTTCTGTTCCCAGCCGCTCGCATAACAGCGGCCAGATAAATTGCGGGGTAGGCGGCATTACGCTATAAACCAGTTGCTGCGCATCGCTGATCTCATCCAGCGTGGGCAAGCCGGGCCGATCGAGAGCTGTCGTGGTCATGATTCATTATGGCTCTCCGGGCGCGGTTACTCCAGGTCATTTGCCCGCTCGTTTCAGGTCCTCTCATTGACCAAGCGAAGCGCGAGCCAGCACATAAGCTTCAATCGCGCGAACCTGGTCAGGCGTCAACGCGTCTTTGAACGACGGCATACCCATCTGCTGGCGGGCGCCTCCGAGCACAATCGATTCGAATTGATGATGGGTTGCCGCTGAGGCGTAGCGCAGATCCGGAACCCCGGAGCTGGAAATCGCATTCACTCCGTGGCAATAGAAGCAGTGGCGTGCAAACAGGACGTCCCCTTCGCGAATCATCGCCGGAGTCGTCTTCATGTGAATTGCGGGCGAAGGCTCCCCCTGATACCCAAACGGGGGAACCTCAAGCTTGGCCTGACCACCCAAGGCAAAGGTCAGAACCCGGCCAAAACCCGGCTTGACCACCCCGCTACCCGGGATGTCGTTCAGTCCGGCCGCGCCGCCCCAGCCAACCATCAATGTTACGTATTGCACTCCGTCCAGGAGGTAAGTGACCGGCGCAGCCATGATGCCCGTGCCCGCGTCGAATTGCCAAAGCTGTTTGCCGTCCTTTGCGCGATAGACGCAGAAGACCCCGTCGGAGCGCCCCTGCAGGATCAGATTGCCCGCGGTTGCCAGCACTCCGCCGCTTTCCACCATCGGAAACGATACACGCCATACCTGGCGTTGCTGTACCGGGTCCCAGGCGATCAGCATACCCTTCATGGGAGGAGTCGCAATCAGCTTCGCCAGCAGCGGTCCCTGGTAGGCGTCGTCCTCGCCGCGGTTCCAGTTGGTCGTGTTCGAGGTCCAATTCTTATCTGGGGCGTGCAATGCAAAGGAGCCTTGCCGCGCGGGGATATAAACCAGACTGGTCCTTGGATCGAAAGCCATCGGATACCAGTTGTGTGCGCCGCCGGGTGCGGGAGAAACAAGGACCGGGCGCATCCCGTCATACGCAGCCGGCGACTCGATCGGGCGTCCACTCTTGGGATCGATTCCCGTGGCCCACGTAACCTCGTCAACGAATGGTTTGGCAGAAAGGAACTGGCCGGTCTGGCGATCGAGCACGTAGAAGAAGCCGTTTTTCGACGCCTGCATGATGACCTTGCGCGGCGTTCCTGCAATCTTCAGATCGGCCAGCATCAAAGGCTGCGTAGCATCGTAATCCCAGTTTTCTCCCGGCGTTACCTGGTAGTGCCAAACCAACTCACCGGTTTCCGGACGAAACGCGAGGATAGAAGCGATGTAAAGGTTGTCACCGCCGCCCGGGCTGCGCAGATCGCGATACCATGCCGTACCATTGCCTGTTCCTGCATAAATGAGGTCAAGGTCAGGATCGTAGACAATGGCGTCCCAGATCGTGCCCCCACCGCCGGCAACCCACCATTGTCCATGCCAGGTTTTTGCCGCCTCCTCCATCGCCGTCGACTCGAAACCCTTGGCCGGATCCCCAGGAACGGTGTAGCTGCGCCATTTCAATTTGCCGGTCTCTCCATCGTAGGCGGAGAGATAGCCGCGAACACCGAACTCTGAGCCGGCATTGCCGATCAGCACCATACCCTTCACCACGCGGGGAGCGCCGGTGATGGCGTAGGGCTTGGATTGATCGACGGTCACAACATCCCAAACAGGCTTACCGGTTTTCGCATCCAGTGCGATCAGCCGCCCGTCCAAAGTTCCGAGATACACCTTGCCATTGGAGAGGGCCACGCCGCGATTGACGGTGTCGCAGCAAATCGTGCGCACATGGGCGCGCGATACCTGAGGGTCATACGCCCATAGAATCTTTCCCGTCTTAGCATCCAGCGCGTAGGCCACACTCCATTGGCTGGTGGTGTAGATCACGCCGCCAGAGACGATCGGCGTCGCTTCCAGGCCATGCGTCGTACCCAGCTCACGGCTCCACACAAGTCCGAGCCGATCCACGTTCTGCTCGTTGATTTGCGTGAGCGGGCTGAAGCGTTGTTCATCGGTGGTTCTGCCATACATGGGCCAATCGGCCCCGGTGTCAGTCACCTGTGTTGCGGATTTCCTGCAACCTGCAAGCGAGACCAGAAGAGAGCCAAGTAACAGGAGCGAGCAGCCTCGGCGCATGACGTTGGCGATTAAATCCCGTTTTGCGACTGGGTGTCAAGCAAGTTCAAGGTGCGAATCTGCGCCGCACGTTGGTAACTCGATAGAGGTGGTATGGCCGCTGAGCCAAAGCACTCCTAGCGTTGACACGAGGGTCGCTCCATGTCAGCTCTCTGGAGTTGCAGCGAATTGCGACGCTGGGCGGTGTTCTTCGGCTTTGTATTGGCGGGCTCGAGCGGCAGCCTCTACGCGCAAGTGACGATCGCCGGACCAACTCAGGTCCGGCTCGGCAGCAGCGCGCAATACAGCGCGCTCGTGAGCGGCGCCGCTGTGTCTGCGGTATGGTCTGTGAACGGATTCGCCGGCGGCACAGGTTCGACCGGTCCCATCTCCGCTTCGGGTTTCTATACGCCCGCAACCACCATCCTTGCCGGGCACTCGGTTACCGTCGCCGCGGCGGTGGCAGGACATTCGGCTTCGCTCAGCGTCAAGGTTCTGAATCCGCTGCCGGTCTTTAGTTCCGGATGGATCACCCAAACCGTGACCGGTAACTCTTTTTTGCTGGATGTCCTTGGCTCCGGCTTTATCAGCGCTTCGCAGTTACAAGTGGCGGGCGCCAACGTAACCACCAGCTACATCTCGCCCTCCGAGCTGCAGAGTACCATTACGGTTCCGTCGGGGACTACGACGGTGATAGTCGGCATCCTGAATCCCAATGCTGCCCAGAACACAGCCGTGACCAAGTCGCTGACGGTGAAACCAATCCCTCCCGTCAGCCTCACAGAAGCGGCCAGGCTGCTCGACCAGACCACCTTTGGTCCTACCCTTGCTGCGATACAGCAGGTCCAGCAATTAGGTGTAGCCGGGTATCTCAACCAGCAGTTTGCGGCTCCGGCCACGCTGATCCCCCCGATTCCTAATCCTCCGGTGGCTCTCTGCCCGGCGGGCACCGATGTCTGCGCGCAGAATTATTTCTGGCAGAACGCGCTCACCGCGAATGATCAGCTTCGCCAGCGCGTCGCCTTCGCGCTGAGCGAGATCTTCGTCGTCTCGACCGATGGCGTAAACGCGCGCACCATTCCCTCGTACCACAACATGCTGGCCAATGACGCCTTCGGCAACTTCCGCCAGTTGCTGAATGATGTGGCCCTCTCTCCGGCGATGGGCGAATACCTCGACATGCTGGACAGCGACGCTCCCGCTGCAGGCCAGATTGCCGATGAAAATTTCGGCCGCGAGCTGATGCAGCTATTCACCACCGGCCTCTTTCTGCTAAACCCTGATGGCTCGCTGCAATTGGATGCTCATGGTAATCCCCAGCCCGTCTACACGGAAGCGGTGGTTCAGGCGAACGCCCGCGCCCTGACAGGATGGACCTATGCCAATCCTGCCGGAGGAGTGCCCACCAGCTTTCCGAATGGAGTGCCGAACTACGACCAGCCAATGCAGCCGATCGAGGTCTCGCATGATGAAACTGCGAAGGTGCTGCTGGGTGGTGTCACGCTCCCGGCGGGACAAACCGCGGAACAGGATCTGGCCGGGGTGATCGCGTCCGTCTTGAATCATCCCAATGTTGGGCCATTTGTCGGCCGCCAGCTCATCCAGCATCTGGTCACCAGCACTCCTTCCCCTGCCTACGTCGGGCGGGTGGCCGCTGTTTTTGCAAACGATGGCGCCGGCGTTCGCGGGGATATGAAAGCGGTGATCACTGCCATTCTGCTGGACCCTGAGGCCCGCGCCGCAGATACCGATCCCACTGTGGATTGCGGGCACCTGCGCGAGCCCATTCTCTATTTCACCGGCCTCCTGCGGGCGCTACAGTTCACCAATGTCAATTCTCAGGGCCGTTATGACGCGGCCAGCAACTACACCGCGCCTCTGGGCCAGGTGCCTTATGCGGCTGCCAGCGTCTTCAACTTCTTCTCTCCTGGCTATGTAATTCCCGGTACGACGCTCAACGCGCCGGAGTTTGGCCTGGAAAACACGTCCGCCTCCGTTGCCCGTCTGAACCTTGCCGATAGCATCGTGCGCAATCACCTCACCTCATTCAACATCGACATGGGCGCAACCAGCTTGCTGGGCCAGATTGCTTCGGCAACCGGCAACCCCACCGCCGATAGCGCCAACCTCGTGACCGCGCTCAACATCCTTTTCCTGCACAATCAGATGCCTTCCACAATGATGTCCGCCATTGTGGCGAATGCAGCCTCCATCACGGATATAGGCCAGCGTGTTCGGGTCTCAACCTGGCTGGTGATCAGTTCCAACCTCTATCAGATGGAGCATTAACTCCAGCCCGCACGAAAAAGGAGTTCCATGAGAACGACTCGCCGCAATTTCATTCATTACGCATCGCTGGCCGCCTCCGGCCATGTTGCCGGGTTGCGGCCCTTTGGCGCCCTCAACGCGATGGCGCAGTCGGCGGGGGCCGACTCCTACAAAGCACTGGTCTGTATTTTTCTTTTCGGTGGCAACGATGCCAACAACACCCTGGTTCCATTCGACAATGTTGGCTACAGCAACTATGCCAGTCTGCGCGGCCCCCTGGCTTTGCCGCAGAGCCAATTGCTGCAGCTTGCCTCGTTGCCCAATTACGCTCTGCACAGCAGCTTGCCCGAAGTTCGCCAATTGATCGATAGCGGAGCCGGCGCCCTGGTCGCGAACATCGGTACCCTGGTTCAGCCGACCACGCGCGCCGGCATGAACGTGCAACAAACGCTGCCGGCTAATCTCTTCAGTCACTCCGATCAGCAGCTGCAATGGCAAAATGCATCCCAGACAGCTGCCACTCCTACAGGTTGGGCTGGCCGCATGAGCGACCTGCTGGGAAGCAGTTTCAACCCTTCCGCTTCGATCCCAATGGTCACGTCGGTAGTGGGCGACACCGTATTCTGTGACGGACAATCGACCACGCCGCTTTCGGTGATCCCGGGCAACCCGGCAGGTGTCTCCTGTGGGGAAGGCACCGCCGAATGCGCTGTGCGGCAAAGCATTGCCCAGAGCTTTCTCAGTTTTTCCAGCGGGCTGAGCCTGGTGCAGGCGGAAAACTCTATCAGCCAGGATGCATACCGGTACGCGAACGTTCTTACCCAGGCTCTTTCCGCGACCACGCCGCTGGCTACGGTGTTTCCCGCCAACAATCCCCTTGCCACCCAGCTGCAACAGATTGCGCAACTGATGCAGGTGCGTGGCAGCTTCAACGTCAATCGGCAGATTTTCTTCGCCGGAGTGGGGAACTTTGACACCCACGCGAACCAACTGGGGCAGCAGAGCCTGCTGTTGAGCCAATTCTCATCGGCGCTTCTGGCCTTTTACGAAGCGACCGAGGAATTGGGAATTGCCGGCCAGGTAACCACCTTCACCATGTCGGATTTCTCCCGCGCCTTTGAGCCAAACGCGAACAACGGCTGCGACCACGGCTGGGGAGGCCATCACCTGGTTGTCGGAGGCGCGGTGAGGGGGGCGAAGCTCTACGGGACGTATCCCACCCTGGCGCTGGGCGGCCCCGACGACTCGGGTTCGACGGGCCGCTGGATCCCGTCCACCGCCAGCGTGCAGTACGCAGCCACCTTGGCCAGTTGGTTCGGGGCCACCCCGGCCCAACTGACCTCGATTTTTCCCAATCTGGGGTCTTTCAGTACCGGGAACCTGGGATTCATTTAGGCGGACTTTTCCACTGCTTTCGCTGGACTTGTTCGCTCCCTCGGGCGGAAACTGGTGGCGAGGAGCATTGAAGATGGAAACTCCAATTTCCGAAAAGGTGCAACGCCTGACCCGCATTCTCTCCGAAGAAGCCGATAAGTTCCCCAGAATCAGCGTCAGCCCGTATTCCACCGGGATTTATGGATACGACTGGAAGGTATATCTGGATGACGATCGGCAACTGGGCACGATTTCGTTTACCACGGAACTTGCCCTTTCCGAGAGAGAATTGCGAGCTGCTTTTCGGCACGAGCTGAAAGCGCTCACGCGGAGCCAGGCGAGCCTGAACGCTGTGGCCAATCCTCCAGGTTTTATGCCGGCTCTCGCCAACGTTCCCGCGCAGGAGCGGTGACCGTAGGCAGTCTGGCAACCGGCTTAGGCAATTGCCGAAGCCGGATCGGGCCCAACAAATTGACCGCGTGGAGACCTCTATTCAGGCCGCTCGGGAATGCCTGCCTTCTAGCTGCTGCCCTGCTCGCGGGATCGGGCCCGGTGGGAGTGTCTCAAAGTTTGCCCGCAGTCTCCTCGTCCTCCGCTATCAACGTGCCTCCCAGCGAAACCCAGGCGGCCAATCGAGACCTGGAGAGTTGCCGTGTCTATCGGGTGCGGGACCTTCCCGGAAGTCACCACTTCGCCAGCGACTTCATTGAGGCCACTGCCACCGACCCCAGCTCCACAGCCGGAGATCGCAACCTAATCTGGGGCCTTACCGCGGATTTGAGCAGTAAGGTTTCCCCCCGGGATCGGGCCATGTACATCTCGCAATCGAGGGATGGCGGAAGGACCTGGACCGAAGTGGCTCGGGTGGCCTCGCGCTATTTTGACGCGGATATAGGAGAGGGTGAGCGCAACGGTCTCAGCGTCTATCCCGGCGGCACGGAATTTGTCATTACCACGCAGCTTGGCGCCTTCCAGGTCATTCCTCCCTCTGGCATGTCCGATACAGTGGTGCGGCCGATCGACGGGCCCCGAGTCGTTCAACCCGACATGACGGTGACCATCCCCAAAAAGCCGGGCGATCCGGTCACAGCCAACGTGGTCAAGATCACCTCCGATGGCAAGCGTCTGATCGTCGGTTATGGCTACTTCGATCTGAACCCGCAATTGTTGACCTATCGCAGAAGCAGGGAAGGTTCCTGGGTACGGGACAAATCTCTGCCTTCGATACCGACTCAGATGGATCTGCTTTCCATGGAGTTCGGCGATCGCAGAACGCAAAACCGTAGCTCGCTCTATGTGGGAACCGGGGATCAGGCGTTCTTATACAAAATGAACACCAGGACCTGGACCCAGATCGAAGGTGTAGGAGCAGATTCAGCAATACAGGGAATTAGTACGGTGGGAGGTCCCCACCTGGCAGCCTGCTGGGGCGTCTATAACCCGACCAGCGCCCAGAGCGTTCTGCGCGTGACCCATGCCAGCTTTCTCCTGCACCGTGACGAGGATGAAGCCGGTTCCAACATTCGTGCTTTCAGCGTGGAAGTTGACCCAAACCGGCCCAGCCACCAGGTGGTGACCTCCCTTACCGGCGTCTACACCAGCAACGACCATGGCTGGCACTGGAGACGCCTCAACGACCTTCCCGACGGAGAATTCCGATTGGGCACATTCAGTCCCGTGGATGGAACCGTGATTGTTTCCGGCATCCAAGGCACTTTCCTGGCGAATCCATTCTCCAAAGCCTGCGCGGTCCACCTGAGAACCCGCGAACACCAATAGCCCGCCGCGCAAACTCGGGAAGGGTGCGGGCTTTAAGCCCCTGCTTGCAATCTGTTCCATCAGGAGCGAAGCCCAGGGGAAACCCTGGCGGCGCTCGCATGGCGGAGGGCTTTCGGGGCCTCAAACAACAAAGGTTATTGAGCACAAAGACTGTGCTCAATAACCTTACATCAAAAGGAAAACCTGTTCGTCGAACCAGCCGGGAGCAATCAACTACCAGGGCAGCTCCTTCCCCATGTGAATAAAGCGGCCATTTGGCCCATCCGCACCCAACAGTGCAAGCTCCACGCTGGTTTTAGCCCCATCGGGGATTTCCATTGGCGCCTGGTCGGTACCCATCTCTGTCTTGACCCAGCCCGGATGAGCGGAGTTCACCTTTATCTTGCTGTCCTTGAGTTCTGCGGCCAGATGGATGGTGAAGGCATTCAGTGCGGTCTTCGAAGCGTCGTAGGCGAAGCTTTTGATGGCCGCGATGGGGCTATTTGGATCCGCGTGCAGGGTCAAAGACCCGAGAATACTGGACAAGTTTACGATGCGGCCGGCCTCGCTCTTTTTCAGCAACGGAAGGACAGCGCGCGTCATGGCAATCACCGAGAAAACATTGGTGCCAAAAACCTTCTGCAATTCCTCTTCCGTGGTGTGGACTGTCTTAGGAGTGAACATGCCGTCCTGAGCGCCAACGCCTGCGTTGTTGATCAGAATGTCAAGTTTCCCGAACCGCTCGCCGATGGCCTTGGCTGCGGCTTCGCGATCATGCGCCTCGGTGACGTCGAGTTTCAGCGGCACCGCCTCGATCCCTTCTGCCTTGAGCTTGGAAGCGGTTTCTTCAGCGGCTTTTAACGTGCGTGCCCCAACCAAAACGGTGACGCCCTTCTGGCCGAGCTGACGAGCTGTCTCAAATCCAATTCCACGATTGGCGCCGGTAACCAGCGCGACTTTCTTCTGTGTTGCCATAGAAAACAAATCTCCTCGGAGAAGAGATGCAGAGTCCTCCCCAAGGTCGCAAAAAGAGACCGAATGGTCGCAATTGTGAACACTTTGCAAGCAAATCGGGTGGCCTTACATCCCGGTTCCCCTGAAAACAGGAAAGCGCTCCTTGTCTTACACACACCGCCGGTCAGGATTGTGAAAAGCCGTCCACTTCGATGACCGCATCAGCAAAGGCTTGCGGAGCCTCCTGCGGCAGATTGTGCCCGATGCCTCCCTGGATAATGTGATTGGCATACTTTGCCAGAAACTTCTTGCGATACGCGGCGGGCTCCGCATGAGGTGCGCCGTTGGCGTCTCCATCCAGAGTGATCGCCGGCACACGAATGCCTACGCTCTCCGCGAGCCGCTTCTCCAGCTCATCGTATTGCCGCTCGCCCTCTGCCAGGCCCAATCTCCAGCGGTAGTTGTGCATGACGATGTCGACGTGGTCCGGATTGTTGAAGGACGCTGCCGTGCGATCGAACGTCGCATCATCAAATTTCCACTCGGGTGACGCAAGGTGCCAGATGAGTTTGTTGAATGCGTGGCGATCTTCCGCGTAGCCCAACTTGCCGCGTTCTGTCGCGAAGTAGTACTGATACCACCACGCAAGCTCAGCTGCAGGCGGCAATGGCAACTTGTTAGCCGCGGGAGTTCCAATGAGATAACCGCTCACCGAGACGATCGCTTTGCACCGTTCCGGCCAGAGCGTCGCCATAATGTCGGCGGTTCGCGCGCCCCAGTCAAATCCTGCAATGATGGCCTTCTGAATTTTGAGAGCATCCATAAGATGAACTATGTCCAGAGCGACCACGGATTGCTGCCCGTTGCGGCAAGTATCACTCGATAGAAACCGGCTTGCCCCGTACCCGCGCAGATAGGGCACGATCACGTGGTAGCCTTTGGACGCTAAGGCGGGTGTGACATCGACATAGCTGTAAATGTCGTACGGCCAGCCGTGGAGAAGAATCACCGCGGGTCCGTTGGCCGGTCCATCTTCCGCATAGCCAACACTAAGCAGGCCCGCATCGATCTGCTTCAGCGACGCGAACGACGTGTTCGCTCCCCGCTTGACCGCTACTGTTTCCGTGGAAGTTGTGTTACTGGCTTGGGCTGCTGCGGAAGCCCATCCGCTAAATTGGCTGGCGGCAATGGCAATTGCTGCATTGCCCAGGAACCGGCGACGTTGCCGGTCGATTGCAGGCGTGATCTCATTCATATCGAGCCTCCTTCGAGGCGATTTCTAAATCGGGTCTCTGGTATCAACGTGAGTGTTGATTCGCCTTGTGGCGATACTTAGGTTGCTTCTATCATCAGGGCCATTTCGTCGATGCGAAACCCTCGTTGGAGTCGAATCGAAGACCTCATTCGTATGGCGAGGGAAGGGCCTTTTCGGGGGAGTTTACTTCTGCTTAAGCGGGCAAAATCAGGCAGGTTGCTGTTGGGAGGACCGCGATGCCTGGGATAATAGGTCGCTCACCTGCTGGTCGCTGGTCTGAGAAAAATCCTGGTACCACTCGCCGACCGACGCGAGGTTGGGGGGAGTCGCGAGGAAGACAACACTGTCGGCTTCTTCTTTGAGCTTCTGGCAGATAGGTCGCGACGCGACCGGAGCCGCCACCACGATTTGCATGGGAGATTGGCGGCGAAGCGCGGCGATGGCCACGCGCATCGTTGACCCCGTAGCAATCCCGTCGTCTACAACAATAATCACGCGGTTGCGAACTTCCCGCGCGGGGCGGCCCGCCCGGTACAACTCCTCCCGGCGGGCAATTTCCCGCTCCTCCTGCTCAATGCGTTCCTCTACTTGCCAGGAGGGGATACCAAGTTCGCGCACCGCAGTTTCATTGACCAGGCGTGTGCCGCCGGACGCGATGGCGCCGATCGCATACTCAGGCTCGTCGGGTGCTCCAAGCTTCCGCACCACAAACACATCGAGAGGGCAACGTAATGTCCGGGCAACTTCGAATGCAACCGGAACACCACCTCGAGGTAGGGCAAGCACAAGAACGTCGTCCCGCCCCGAAAAGGAGAGGAGCAGGGAACTCAGTCGCCTGCCGGCATCAGCTCGATCCCGAAATAGCATGGAGGATCCTCCGCAGTGCTCTCTCTGATTACGATGCGCCCAGCCGCTAACACTGGCTGCGTTCCGTCGGTATTGTGCGTATTTCGCGAACGCCGGGAGCGGTGACGCCGTCTATGTTGTGTGTCCCGAGGTCTTCCCGCTTTGCGAACTGATTCCCCCGCCGTCCGTGTGCGGCGCTCACAGGGTACCGCCATCTCCCGAGTGTCGGCAAGGAAACCTGAGGCCAGGCTTGCCGCACGCAAGGCAGGATCTCTTGGCGTAGTCTTGCAAAGTCGTTTCTAGGTAGAGTTTGTCAGGCAGTTACTTCCCCGCGAGGTGCTCTATTGTCCAATCTGCTGCGAAACATCCGCTACAGCATCCGTACCTTGTGGAAGAGCCCTGGACTTACACTCACCGTTCTTTTCACACTAGCCCTCGGCATAGGTGCAAATACCGCTATCTTTACCGTCGATTATGCGACCTTGCTAGCTCCGCTGCCCTATCGCCATCCGGAACAGCTGGTCATCGTCTGGTCCAAGATACAAACCTTCCATAATGGAATTTCGGCCGGTGACTTTACTGATTGGCAAAACCAGAACTCTACCTTCCAGGCACTGAAGGCATTTACCGGCGGCTCCTTCAACATTGCCAGCAAAGACCAACCGGAAAATATCGATGGACAACAAATCACTCCTGGTTATTTCGACATGCTCGGTCTCCCATTCTTTCTGGGGCGTGATTTTCTGCCCGAAGAAGGCGTAGCGGGTAAAGACCACGTCGTGATTCTGACTCACAAACTCTGGGCTCACCTGGGTGGCGACCCGAAGCTTGTGGGCCGCACGATGAAAATCAACGGCGAACCTTACACCGTCGTAGGAGTCTTGCCTCCCGGTCTCTTTGATCGTGATCAAGCTCAGTTAACGGTTCCTCTGGTATTCAAACCTGAGCAGCTCAACCATGATTTTCACTGGTTGCTTTCCGTCGGTCGCCTCAAGCCGGGTGTGACGATCAAGCAGGCTCAGGCCGACATGGATTCGGTCACCCGGCATATTGCGCAGGTCTATCCCAAGAGCAACAAGGGGTGGGGCGCCTTCGTCGAACCCCTCAAGAATGACTTCCTCCCCAGCGAGCGCAAGCAGACCCTCTGGTTTCTGCTCGGCGCCGTAGGTTTTATCCTGCTGATTGCCTGCGTGAACGTAGCCAATCTCTTGCTCGCCCGGGGCATTGCGCGTCAGAAGGAATTGGCCGTGCGCGGCGCCCTTGGCGCGTCACGCAAAACCATTTTTGGGCAGCTGATTACAGAGAGTCTCTTGTTGTCGTTTGTGGGAGGACTCCTCGGTGTGGGCGTGGGTTACGCCATGCTTCGCGCCGTGATCGCGATCATGCCTCGCGGCACACTGCCTACAGAGGCCGATCTGCACCTCAACCTTCCCATTCTGCTCTTTACCCTGGTGGCCACCACGCTGGCAGGCATTCTTTTTGGAAGCGCGCCCGCCTGGTATGCCTCACGCATCGATCCTGGCGAATCGTTGAAGGAGGGCGGCCGCACCGGTATGGGCGCCGGGCGCCATCGTTTGCGGCAAAGCCTGGTCGTCGGCGAGTTTGCCCTTGCGCTGACGCTGCTCACCGGCGCTGGCTTGGCCATTCACAGCTTTCTTAACTTGTTGCGCGTGGATCTTGGCGTGCGTACCGATCACGTTCTTACTTTCTTCCTGCCCGTTCCCGATTCGCGACCGAAAGACCCGGAAAAAATCGTCGCCTACTACCGCCAGATGCTGTCTGCGATCGACGCCGTTCCAGGCGTGACCTCGGCCACAGCCATGACTGGCCTGCCGCTCTTCGGAGCAGGTTTCGGCATGCCGTTCACCATCGTGGGGCAACCCGCATTCAGTGATCCTTCCTTGCGGCCCAACACCGGCTTCGGCATGGTCACCCCGGACTTTTTCCGGACGTTTGGCATCCGCATGCTCCGGGGCCGCGGCTTTACCGATCAGGACAACGCCAATAGCGTCAAGGTCGCGGTGGTGAATGAAGAATTCGTGCACAAATACCTCAAGGGGAAAGATCCGCTGCAAACCCGCATCTCCGTGGAGCAATTGATCCCGGGTGTGACCAAACTCGGGCCGCCCGTCGAATGGCAGATTGTCGGCGTGTACCACACTGTACGCTCGGGCGGATTGCGCCAGGACCGCCCCGAAACCGAGATCCCTTTTTG